>ENA-OQEN01000031-OQEN01000031.1-human-gut-metagenome-genome-assembly--contig:-NODE-31-length-48414-cov-2.587363_pt1 | contig 48414 bp, 63 predicted proteins | sample MGYA00242791_ERZ504627 | MGnify/ENA primary metagenome ERZ504627 (study PRJEB26092, sample SAMD00036316) | human gut metagenome | host: Homo sapiens | study: EMG produced TPA metagenomics assembly of... | reverse complement strand
CCTGGGGGCGCTGGTGTTCTTCTGGCAGCGGTGGTAAGTAAGTTGCAGGTGGGGACGTGGTATTTTCGAAAATACCAGTCCCAGATTGAAAATACCCTGTCCCTTTTTGATCTCTAACAGTGCTCAAGTACGATCCCGTGGGCGATTCCGGGTACGCTGGCCCCTTCGTTGAAGCTGACGGTGGACATCAGCGCCCCCGTGGGTACAAACAGTACCCGCTCCCACTCTCCTTTTTCTACTTTGGGCAGGATATAGGAGGCAAGGGTGACTGCGGCGCAGCCGCAGCCGCTGCCGCCGGCATGGGTATCCTGGGTCTGCTGGTCGAAGATCAGGATCCCGCAGTCCATATGTTTGGCCCGGATATCCAGCCTTTTTCGTCCATCAGATCCAGAAGGATGCTCTGGCCCACATATCCCAGATCCCCGGTGATGATCCGGCTGTAATCCTCGGGATCCCGCTCAAAATCCTCCAGATTCCGGGCGATGGTGTCGCAGGCCGCGGGCGCCATGCAGGCGCCCATATTCTGGGAATCCTTCAGCCCGTAATCCACAATCTTCCCTACGGTGATCCCGGTGATCTTCACATGGGCCGGCTCCTTTCCCACAAGGAAGGCTCCGGCGCCGGTAACGGTCCACTGGGCGGACAGAGGCCTCTGGCTGGCGTAATTCAACGGAAACCGGAACTCTTTCTCCGCGCTGGCGAAATGGCTGGAAGTAACGGCCAGCACATTTTCCCCATACCCCGCCGCAACGCTCATCGCCGCCAGGCCAAGGCTTCCCCGGAGGTGGAACAGGCCCCGTAGAGGCCAAACAGCGGGATCTGGAAATTCTCCACCCCAAGGGACGTAGCCGTGCCCTGCCGCAGAAGATCGCCGCCGAACAGGAACCGCACTTCCTCCGGTTTTCTATGGGTCTTCCCAAGAGCCAGCACGCAGGCCTGGCGCTGAAGGGCGCTTTCCGCCGCTCCCAGGTATCTTCGCCAAACAGCGGCTCCTCGCACACTGCGTCAAAATATTTTCCCAGCGGGCCTTCTCCTTCTTTCTTTCCCGCCACAGATCCACTTCCCAGCACATAGGCGCATGGGGAAATGCGATACTCTGTTTTCCCGCCATCATTGTTCCCATCTCCTTTAACCGCAGCCGTTCTATAGAATACCAAGACATTTGAAACTCCAATACCCCAGCCCCAGAAGCCAGCTGGTAAAGATCCCGTATAAGATCACCGGCCCGGCGATGGTAAAGATCTTGCAGCCGATCCCCAGCACCTGGCCTTCCTTCTGGTACTCGATGGCCGGGGCCGCCACAGAGTTGGCGAATCCCGTGATCGGGACCAGCGCCCCGGCGCCGCCCCATTTGGCCAGCCTGGGATACAGGCCAAATCCTGTCAGCACCACACTCAAAAGAATCAGAAGGAGCGACGCCCAGCTGCCGCTGCTGTCCTTATCCATCCCCAGGCGGGCGCAATAATTCAAATCCCCTGGCCGATAACGCAGATCGCTCCGCCGGTCACAACGCCCGGGCATATTCACCGGCAGGCTGTGCACCGGCGTCTTTTGCTTCACATAATTTTTATACGCTTCCTGTTTTTGCTGCTTGTCCACGATAACCTCCATTTTTCAAGAGTTTTTTCAAAAAGGGACAGGGTATTTTCAATCTGGGACGTGGTATTTTCGAAAATACCACGTCCCCACCTGCAACTTACTTACCACCGCTGCCAGAAGAACACCAGCGCCCCCAGGCCTTTCCCCAGCGCGATCCCCAGGATCACCCAGGCGATCCCCCGGGTCAGTCTTGCCCGGCGGGCGAAGATGGGGAAGACATTCAGGATCTCGGCCAGGGCCATGGCCCAGCAGCCGGTGAAGATCCCGGCGGCCAGCCCGAAGACCGGCAGAAGCCACCCGCCGCCGGGGATGGCCACCTGATATACCAGGAACACGTTGCCCAGGATCCCACCCAGCGCCACGCTGGTCTCATAGAGCAGCACGTGCTCCCCGGTGTGGGTCCGGTCCGCGAAGTCAGACACCACCCCCAGGCCGATGATGAAGGAAAAGAGTCCTGCCGCCGCCGCGAACCCGGCGCTAAGACCCAGAAGAACCAGAAGGACCTGGCGGAATATCTCCCACATCCAGCTCACTCCCCTTTCTGGAACTGTTATCGATCAGCGTGGTCTGGATATCTTTCTCGTAAAGGCGCATCTCCACCTCCAGCGGCGTGGGCTCGGCGGAGAACCGCTTCTTTCCGAAATGGTCGAAGAATACCAGGATCCCGATGACCATCCCGATACAATAAGTCAGTTCCAGGATGGTGAACCCGTCGCTTCTCGCCCCGGTCACCAGCTGATAGATCTGCCCGAACAGCTTCGTCACATCCACGTCGTTATTGAAGGCCATCACGGAAAATGCAGCCCCTGTGAAACTGCAGAGGCCACTACCGCCACTTTCAGCCCGTGGAAGAAGCCGCCGGTATCCTTCCTGGGCTCATAGGTCACGATAAAATCCGGCTCCCCCAGGTTCTGGATCTCCGCCTGGGGATACAACTCCTGAATGCACTCCACCACCCGGAGGATGGATACCACTACCCGGTCTTGCCCCGCTTCCCCGGCGCAAACTTAAGAAGCAGGATCTGCCGGATCCGTTCCGCCATCCTCGGATCGCCGCAGAGGATCTGAATTACGTCCCCCAGGGTTACTTCCGGCTCCTGCACCTCCACGTTCCGCTCCGCCTTAAGATAGACAGTCTCCTGCCGGCTTTTCGTCATGACTTTCTCTCTGCCTTCTCTGTCCGCACCAGCTCCCGTCGCTGACAGCCGTCTCGCTCCCTACATCTATCAGGCAGTAGACAAGCCCCAGGATCACTGCCGCCGCCACCACGCAGATCAGGCACACCCGCAGCTTCTTTCTCGCTTCATCCATACCATCACACCCCTTTTCTTTTCCCTTAGTATGGCCCTGTTCGCGAAAAATATACGCAGGCGCGCCTGTCAGATCTTCTCTCTCATCTGTCTTAGTATCTTCTTCTCCAGCCGGGACACCTGCACCTGGGAGATCCCCAGTTCCTCCCCCACCTGGGACTGAGTCTGCTCCGCGAAATACCGCAGTAGATAAGCCGTCTCTCCTGGCTTCCAAGCTCTGACAGAAGCTGGTCCAAAAGCATGTGGTCCAGCATTTTCTCCTCCCCGCTTTCCTGCTGGGGAAGCTTGTCCATAAGGCGGATCTCCTGCCGTCCTTCTGGAAAATGGGTTTTTGCAGGGATTCCACCTCTCCCCCGGCCTCCAGGGCCATGGCAAGCTCTTCCTGCTCCACCCCCAGTTCTCCGGCGATCTCCGTCACGGTAGGCTCCCGCCTCAGGCGCTCCCGAAGCTCCTCCCGGCAGGCCCCGGCCTTCCCGGCAAGCTCCTTTAGGGAACGGCTCACCTTCAGAAGGCCGTCGTCCCGGAGGAACCGTTTGATCTCCCCGGAGATCATGGGGATAATGTATTATAGTGGAAATTTTGAAATTTCCTTTATCCAATAGGGTAATTATCTTGAATAAGATATATGAAATTTTACACGCAAGAAGATGTGTCCCCTTGCGATGTATTAACTATAGAAATGTAATTTACTGTCGTGTCAAAAGATCATTATACTCAATTTCAACATAATCATTCGATATTTTGATCTTCTTGATATATTCACGTACAGTCTTTTGTCTTTCATTGAAAGACATGAACTCCCAGCTGTCAGCAACACTTTTGAATGCTTTCGCTCTTGCTGCCATATCTTTAGCTCTTGTGTTCTTTAAGGTGTACTGTTCAATCTGTGTATTCAGATTTTCCAGTTCCTTGTTAATCTCACCAATCGTCTCCAACAGGACATTGTTATTGGTATCAGATGCATATAAATTATACAAAGATTTCAGCTTTCCTTCAAGAACTGTTTTTCTCTGGTTCATAGCTTCAAATCCCTTTTGATTTTGCTGTTCTGATTTTCCCTCAATTATTTCATACTCTTTTGATAATTTCAGCATATCATTAACAACAACTTCTTCAACTTCAGCTGCATCTAACTTTCCATTCTGACAATTAGGATTCTTAACCAGGTGCGGCTTACTATGATCTAGTGAATAACAATAAATCATCACTCTTCCGCCACTCCATTTTTGATAACGCATCTTTGCCCCACATAATCCACAATATATTAAGCCTGTTAGTAAATACTGTGATTTATGAGAAGTTGCTCTTGTTCTTGTTTTTCGCAATTCCTGAACTTCATCGAATAATTTTTTATCAACTATCGGCTCGTGAAGACCATCAACGATTTCCTTATTATATTTGAGCTTTCCAATGTATGTCACTCTGGATAACATATCGGACACTTGCTTGTCTCCTTTTAAATCAAACATCTTTGCCAGTGCATACGTGGAATAGCCTTCCTTATATAATTCAAAAATCTTTCTGACTGTTTCTGCATCTTTATTTGGCACAAGAACGTCATCACCGTTATTATAGTCATAACCAAATGGTGGTTTCGTCCCTCTCCATTTTCCGGTTTGATTCTCTCTGTAATTCCCATCTGTGTACGTTCACGAATGTTTTCACGTTCATACTGAGCAAATACAGATAAGATACCTACCATTGCTTTTCCATATGGTGTTGTTGTATCAAAGTTCTCATTTAAAGAAATAAATCCAACACCATTTGCTTCAAACACATCTTCCAGAAGATAAATCGTATCTTTCTGACTTCTGGACAAACGGTCAAGTTTAACAACTACAACAGATTCAACTTTACCTTCTTGAATTTCTTTAATAAGACGTTTCATCTCCGGTCGGTTCAGATTACTTCCCGAATAACCACCGTCAATGTACAGATCATAATTATCAATTTCCTGATAATTACAATACTTTTCAAGTTTCTCTGTCTGAGCACCTACTGAATATCCTTCTTCAAACTGAACATTTGTAGAAACTCTGATATATAATCCTGTTTTTTTATTATTTGAGGTATTCTTTCCGATTCTTATGTTTCTCACCTCTCTCTTTCCTCCTCTCAAGTACAATATACCATCCTTCAGAAATAATTTCAACTTATTTTATAATTTAATGTAAGTTATATGAAATTTCTTTTTTCAGATGCATCGACTTTAATATTATCAACTGCTCCCATCTCTTTATTCATCTGATATAATATCTGACGAACTACTGGGGAATCCAATCTGAATCTTTCTAAATCTTTATCTTCGATCACATTACCATTTGCGTCATATCTTCTTACAATTTTTAATGCCATCGCAATCCCTCCCTTTATAAATCATATTCAATCGTCTCTAAAAATCACCAGAACCGCTCGTCCTGAATTGTCATTCTTTTGTGTTATCCACATTTAACGACGTCATTTTCTGTTGAATTGTCGAAAGCAGAAATATCAGTTCCCTATTTCGTTCATTCCCATCTGAATCCGTACTGCTTTCAGTACCCGATCTAAGCTCCACTTGTTCACTCTTCCGCATTTCTCAATAATACATTTCGTAGAAATGCTCATAACCTGTTCAGCCAGTGCCAAACTTCCTTTTCGGATTCCCGTCATATCATATTTACTGATAAATACATGTGTTGGCAAATACCGTTTCTTATATATTCTTGATGTCAGCGGAACTACCGTTATGACTGAACTGTATGTATTAGCTTTATTATTGCTCACTACGATCACCGGTCTTACACCACCCTGAACAGATGTTGTAGGAAACATACCGAGATCTGCCCATAAAATATCTCCTCTGCGGATTGTCATTTGTCCTCTCTCCAATCTATTATTTTTATTTGTAAAGCATCCATAGCGCTATATTGGCTCCACAGGAATACGGCAGAGTTTCTTTCCCATAAGGAAAGCTCTGCCGCATAACCTCTATAGCCAATTTGATTATTAAACAGTGCTCGCTCGATTCTATTTATCCTCGATACCCCGAATCGTTACTCCCGCATATGCAGGAAGGGAATAATAACCTGCCCGAATGCATACTCCGGACCACAACCCGAAAACTCTCGTTTCCAGGCTCCAGCAGTTCATAGGTTTACCAGTTACAGACTTCTCAGGATCTGCAAGTGTATCGCATCTCATACATATCATCGCATCACCAGCCTGCCAGCTGGCTTCGGTCAGTGCTTTTTCGCAGCATTACAGACTGAACTAAAAATCTTGGTTTTGTCTTATAATCCTATAGCGGCATCTTCCTCGTGCTCTCTGCATGAAATGTCACGTCAGTTATTATTGGATATTCAGTTATCACGGTGCGTTTTAGGGAGTCCTTAAAGCTCCTCTAATTACTAAAGTCAAATGACTTCGGAAGATGCAAAAGATTTTGAAAATTTTTAAAAAATTTATTCATATACATTTCACGCATCTTATTAAGAATGGATTTCAGCTTGTATGACAGCATCTGTCTGGAAATCCCCATAATCTCCGCCATCTGTGTCTGTGTCTTGTTTTCAAAGAAAATGCCATAAATAATCATGCGTTCCTCTGAGTTCAGCTGATTGATCACTTTGTGAATATCCTGCTGTTCCATTTTTGTCAGTACACAGTGCTCCACATCGCAGTTCAGATCTGGAAAATCCTCAATCATGAAGCCTTCTCCATCAATGGACTGACCACTGTAAGGTACTTCTCTCAGCATCTTATCCACAACCTCACCCAGTTCGTTCTTAATCTCAACTTTTTTTGCCTTGCTGCTTCTATAAAAATTATTCATCGCATACGCAACTTCTTTTGTAATCTCGATCATTTCTCCATCAATATTTGCGTAATACTTTCCTTCATAAAAATATGGGTGTTCAATATACATATCCGTTCCTCCTGAATTTGAAATCTTGTTGCTCGTTTCAAATCCAGAAGGCGGACCTCTGTTTAGGATCATGCCTGCTCCGCCTTTATCCTGCCGGGATACGCCCGCAGTTATTGGCTGAGAAATTCAGGCACGAAAAAAAGCCCCAGTAGTTTTTTCTTAACTACTGAGGCTTTCGTCTCTTTATTGTATTCAGTTATCTATGCCTTCTTTCATCAGCATAATCATTGTATCAGGATAAAGTTCACAAAGTATCCTCAATATGTTCCCATAAGTTCATATCATTATTGGAATCGTACATATTTCAGTATAAAAAGTTCACCGTGTTATTCTTCTACTTCTTTTCCATCTATATATAGTTGAAATTTATCAGGATTATTGACTACATCATAGTCCTTTCCGTATTCTACAGGTCTATATTCGGCTGTCATTACCGATTTCCCATCTTCAATATCCTCTTTCCATAAATAGATGTTCATATCAAGGCTCGTCGCATATCCCCTGTCTGTGGAGAATTTTGTCGAATAAAATGAATCATCCTTGTACATCTGCAAAAGTTCTCTTGCAAAAGCTTCTTTATCCTCGATATGTCCCCGGTTAGCAACCACGGTAATATTTTCATCTCGATTTACGGAAAATGTTCCAACTACATCCGGTTCGCCTTCCTTATGACCAGATTCAGATTTCCCATAAATACTTCCTGCAGCAATTATCAAGATCACTGCTCCTGAAATCAATGCAATTATCTTTTTCTTCATATTTTTATTTTCCTTTTAGTTTTTTTACTGCGTAATTGATTACTTCTTCCGGTGTAGGTCTTTCTCCTTTAAGTGTCATTTTCTTCCATTCTTCCTGCACAGCTGGATCAGGATTATCAAATCCTGCATCTATGGCTATCTGCATTTCTCTGCGTACTTCTTCTGGTGTTGTGTTGTACTTTTCTGCAATCTTCTCATAAATAGTTTTTTCTCTCATTCATTTTCCTCCGATATATAACTGGATTTACAACTTGTTCTATAGAACCAATTTAGCATATTTCTATTATCATGAAAAGACACTTTACAACTTAAATCTGAATAAATGGTCAAAAAAAGAAGAGCTACTTGCTCTTCCCAGTTTGTCATATCACTCTTCCAATAATGTGTGAATTACTTTGATGATTTTTTTCTGCTCTTTGATTGGAAGTTTTTCAATTTTTTCTGTCAGTTCATTGGTAACACCTGTAACTGAATGTGCCACAACATCAATTAAAAGAGTATCTGCAGAAACATCTAATGCATTTGCAATTGCAACAAAGGTATCCAATTTTGTAACTTTCAAGCCTCTCTCTATTACACTCACATGCGTCGGACTTAAATTTACTAATGCAGCCAGTTCCTCTTGTGTGAGATTTTTTGCTTCTCGTGCCGATTTGATTCGCTGCCCTACTGCTTTCAAATCCATCGTAACACCTCCTCCGGAACGAATAATCGTTCTGGATTTAGTATACTTGTGGATGTCTTCAATATACAGAATCGCAAAACCAAGTTCTAATTCTATAGAACTATATTTCAAGATTTTCTTTGCATTTTCGTAAAAAAGCGTTATGATTGAATCAGTCAAATCAAAGGAGGTATCAAATCATGAAATCACATAAATACTGGTCCTTAGGCGCACTTTTCTGTATGTTGGGATGCATTTATTCTGGAATCAAAAAATCTATGACTGCACATAAATACTTTGCCTATTCTTCATTGCTTTGTATGGGCATGTCCATTTATTCCGGTCACAAACTGGTTTCTCCAAAGAAGAAAAAAATCACTGAATCAAATAATAGTGAGAATAGTTAAATAAAAAATTGACCTTTATTCATCAAAGACAAAGTTGCTGGAGAATATTTTTTCTCTCCAGCAACTTTCTTTATCTTTAAGCCATTGAAATACAATACTGTCCAATCAGCTTCGTCCAACTATTATATTTATTCTTTTCACACACCTTTCGGCAAATTTCATTTTCCATCAATACACAGAACATCTTATCATAATCAAATGCCCAAACAGCACCATTCACATGGTTTTCCACTGCTTTCTGATCTATGCTCTTTAAGCGTGTGACCATTTTTTCAATTTCTCCATTTCCCAAGTTACCGATATTTTTGCAGATAAACCGAAAGAAATTCAACGTTGCATATTCGTCATGCCAATGGAACTTTTCTGGATTGTTTTTAATTTTACTGGCTCGTTGCTGTTCTTTGATTATCTGATCAGCTACACCTTTCATCGAATCTTCGTATCTCATATTACTCACCTACTCTTCCTCAACGCCCAGTGACGGTTTAAATCTTTTATCCTTTGCCTGCGGTACCACGATCTCATAAAAATAAAATCCTAAATATCCAAGTGCCTGCTTCTTCATTTTATAAAAAGAAGTCCTGCCTATTCCTAACTCCTGCTGTACTTCCACATCTGTCTTATTATAATGACTGCAAAAACAGGAATGAAGGATTTCACTGAGCATCACACCATTCGGTGCATAGAACTTCACCAAAGTCATTCCCCGATAGATCATGTCCGACAATCCATAAATAATCATCAGATTATTCATCTCCCGGTGCATCTTTAGCACATTCAGCTGGTTGCTATAAATGCTCAGATAACTCAATGCATATGCCATATCTTCATTGATTTTCTCCTGGCATTCCATATCCAGTTCTTCTAACACAATCTGATTTTCCAAAATCAATTTCTGATAGTTTGTCATCAATTCTTTAATATCAGTATAATGTCTTTCGATTGTAACTTCCAGATAATCCTGTGCATGACTTGCCATCTGGAAGGTAATTTCTTTCATTGATTTAATTGCATAATCTCTGTCTGTCATCAGTTTCAAAATCTCCTTATCATCATCACACTAACTGGCGGTCTTTCAGACCAGTTCGCTTTCCCCATGATTTTGATGGGAAGCAATTACTTACTACAATTTGCAGAAGCAGATATCCAAAAGGCATTGTGGGAGCTGCCTTTGCTGACCGGAATCCCTCTTCTTATGTACAACCTGCAGGAATATAAAGGGAAAGTGACTATCCCTGCCGGTTAATAATCCAAATAATATCGTCTATACCAATCTCTCCTTATGCTGTTTTTCTCTCCATAAACCATTTATCCACTTCGTAAAACAAGTGGCTTTCCTGCCCCTGTATCATACAGGTGTACATCATTCCTACACCGCCTGCCTTTCTGCTGGCGCATCGCTCGATTTTCAAAATTCTGTCAATGCTATACTTTCTTCCATCCTCCCATGTAAAAAATATGGGAACCAGCTGTCCGTCTTTCCGAAACTCTGCTACTACATCTACATATACTTTGTTCATGCCGACACCTCACTATAAAATCTCAATTGCTCTTGGCGATGCGGGATTCTGCGGATATATCCATTTAACTCCAACTGTTTGATTCTGGAAAAAGCAGATGATGTTGATCTTACTCCGATCATTTTTCCAAATTCCCGTACTGTCGGCGGATATCCATGCTCCTTCGTATAATCCAAAATACACTGATAACTTTCTTTCTGTTTTCTGGTTAATGCTTTTTTCAAATCTATCCCTCCAATTACCCATGAAAATAACTGTGTGGATGGATCGTGTGCGTACCAGCGTCTAAGTGGGATAAGACTTTATCCTGATACATTGCCGCTCGCTGTATACTGAAATAACCAAACCGTCGTCTGATCTCATCTACAGTACGATCCAGCTTCTCTAACTTTTCCTTTTTCTCCTGATTTCCAAATAAATCCAACTGCACGGGAATATCATCTAACACAAGATCCGCAGCTCGGATTCCCAGGCTTCTAATAGAATGTTCCCATTTGTAATTATCTTTAAATAGCCGAAATGCTGCAGTTACAATCTCGTTTGTAATATTCGTTGGCTGTCGTAAATGTATCTGTCTGGAAAAACTATACAATCCATTATCTCGAACTGTAATTTCTACTGTTTTGCATTTAAATCCATGTTTCCGCAATCGTGCAGCTACACTTTCTGCCAATGCTATTTGAATGATCCATACATCCAGATCATTTTCCAGATCTCTCGGTGTTGTAGTGCTATTACCTATCGACTTTACTGGTGCTTCATATCCTTCCTTGCAAACCGGATCTTCATCCCAGCCATTTGCGAAAGCCCATAATACATTTCCTATTTTTCCAAAATGACTCTCTAACAACTTTTCGTCTGATTCCGCAAGTTGCCCGATTGTCCGAATTCCAAGTTTTTGCAGTTTCTTATTTGTCTGTCTTCCGACATAAAGCAAATCTGACGCTGGAAGCTGCCATATCCTGTCTTTATAATTTTCTCGATTAAACTCTGTGATTGCATCCGGCTTTTTATAATCTGAACCAAGTTTCGCATAAATCTTATTCCAGGAAATTCCAATACTTACCGTTACACCCAGTTCGTATTTAATCCGATGGCTGATTTCTCTTGCAATCGTCATTCCGCTTCCTTTCAGATTTCTGCTGTCCGATACATCCAGCCAGGCTTCATCAATTCCATATGGCTCAATTTTGTCTGTATACTCTGAATAGATTTCTCTTGCCATTTGTGAAAATCTCAAATATAAATCCATCCGTGGCGGTACAAAAATAATTCCCGGACAAACCTGTTTCGCCTGCCATAATGCCATTCCGGTCTTTACACCTTTTTGCTTTGCAATATAATTTGCCGTCAGCACAATCCCATGTCTGGCTTCCGGATCGCCACCGACTGCCAGCGGCATTCCGGTAAATTCCGGATGATGCAGCATTTCCACACTGGCATAGTCGGGTAAGAGAAGAGCATTACTGTCCTTCCCTCCCCTAAGAACCGTACGTGATAGTTTCCCATCATACGGCTCAAGCCTTATAAAGCCTATTGCTGCCACAATAAGCCGGTTGTATATCATTCGTATACAAATTTGAAATTGCTGTAGGATTTATTTTTGCGTTCAGCGAAGTATTCCATCCAAATTTCATCGTAGGGATTCGCTTCCGCTTTAATACGTGTAAAACGGGTAATGTTTGTGTCGGTTGCATATACTAATGCGAGATAATTATCCTCCGTCAGCTTTTCAGAGAAAGTCCAGCTACGGTTTCCGATTCTGTGGAAATATTTATCTCTTATCCATGCGGCTGGTTTGTTTTTATGTCTACGTCGGCACCATCTCCATAGCGCCTTGAATGTCTGCCAGTCCACATATCTAAATGCAACCGAAGATACGTTATACTTCTGAAAGTTCACCCATCCTCTGATAATAGGATTCAGGCATTTGATCAGATCGGATTGCTTGCCCGTTCGGAACTTCTTAATTGTTCCACGAATTTTACGCATAATTGATTTAACATTCTGTTTTGATGGTTTGGTAAGTAATTTATCCCCATATTTACGAATATTACAACCCAAAAAGTCAAATCCATCGTGTATGTTCGTAATAACTGTCTTTTCATCCGATAATTCTAATCCTCTTTCATGCATGAACTCTTTTACTAAAGGTAGTACCTCGTTTCTTAATAGTTCCTCTGATGCTCCTGTAATAATGAAATCATCTGCATAGCGCACCAGATTTACTTTTGGATTTATCTGTCTACCTTTCGACCAATACCGTTTGAACTTATTCTTCAATAATCTTTCTAATCCGTCCAATACATAATTACACAGCGTCGGTGAAATAGTACCTCCCTGTGGTGTTCCTTGGTCAGTAGCATTGAGTTTTCCCTTTTCCACAAATCCAGCTTTAAGAAATTTGTGCAAAATTTCTTTGTCCATAGGGATATTCTTTTGCATCCATTCATGATTTATGTTATCGAAACATCCTTTTATGTCACCTTCCAACACCCATTCTGGTGCTGTTTTTCGAGCCAAGTCGACAAAACATTGCTCTATAGCGTCTTGAACACATCTGTTGGGTCTGAATCCGTATGAAGTGCCGTCTGCCAGAGTTTCTGTGACTGGTTCCAGTGCCATTTTGTGTAATGTTTGCATTGCCCTATCTTTCATTGTAGGAATACTCAGTGGTCTCTTTTTTCCATTTTTCTTTGGAATGTAGATTCGTCTGAGCGGTTGAGGTTGGTATCCTCTTCTCTGAAGTGTGAATATGGCGTTAAATTTGTCCTCATTACTTATCCAACACACGCCATCTACTCCAGGTGTTCTTTTACCCTTGTTTTCTGTTACTCTTTTTACAGCAATTGCTTTTGCATAAAACGAATGAGTCAGAGTCCATTGTAAGGATTTGATTTTTCCTACTCTGTTCTCCTTTACAGCCTTTGCAATACGCATCTGCAGTTTCTTAACCTCATATTCAGCTGTTCCAAAATCAATATCCTTCCAGCTCTTAATGTGATTTGAAGATGCACACGATTTCTCGTACATTTGCATTTCTCCTTTCAGAAATTCTGCTAATTCTCTTGCAACATAAGACCAGACGGAAGTCTGCCCCCTTTCGGGTGAGTATATTCTCTATCCTTCTCATTACAAGAAGGCATTCGCTTTCTCCGTCCTCCTTACCCGCACATCTATCGGTTTCCCTTACGGGTTACTTTCCGTATCTTTATGGAGATATACGGGCTTACCTTGTTCCACTACATTTATGCTGGTAGATTAGGCTCCACCTTTCTGCCGACGGTTCTATAGTCCGTGTGGTGGCTGTTTCAACCCCCAACCAAACCGCATTCCCATTTTGGGCCAGGCCCAGCAACCTTTGGCCTGTTCGCGCATAACGGCATTTACCAGTGATTCAGATATCTTAGCCATTCTATCCCAGTCATCATCTCAAGTCAGTGTTGCTCTTACTTGTTCTTATCCTCACGGAATCAGTTCTACATCTCTGTAAAGATGATTTTTCATATCTCGTTTCCTCATAGCAGTTACCCCGCTACTTTGTAGATATTAGACTCAACTGACGGAACAGCAGGTCTTACACCTTACGGTAAGACAATAAATGTAGTGACTTCAAGTCACACAAAACAGTTCATATCACTATGCAGGATCACACGCTCACTCAAACTTTTCACCTCCCAGCTGTTTCCTTCAACATGATGTCTTATCAATTTTGTATGTTAGTATTATATCGACATTTCGGAGATAGTCAAGCGACATCTTGGTTGCATTTTCTCCATTTTGGAGATTATTGTTGATTTTATTTCTAACATACGGTATAATGCATATAGAAAATTCAAATAGAAATGAGGCGAACAAATGCGTGATTTCGGGGAAATATTAGCAGAAAATAGAAAAAAGAAAGGATACTCTCAATCAGATCTGGTAGACCTGCTTTCTCAGGAAGGTATTCAGGTCACTACAAAAGCAATCTCCAAATGGGAGACCAATGCACGAGAACCAGCTTTACATGTTTTCCTGACACTTTGCCAGTTACTTGATATCGAAGATATCTATGAATCCTTCTTTGGAGAAAACCCATATAACATTATGAGTGGATTGAATGAAGAAGGCAGAAATAAATTGATTGAATTTGCTGATATTTTGAAAGCTTCTAAAAAGTTTTCTCCACTGTCTGCAAAAATTATCCCATTCCATCATCCTGTAGAAATTACCTGGGAACCAGTTTCTGCTGGTACTGGAAATTACCTGGAGGATTCTGTAAAAGAAACCTATGACGTAGGACACCTTGCTCCTGAGCAGACTGACTTTGGTGTACGGATCTCCGGTGACAGTATGGAGCCACTTTATCATACAGACGATGTTGCATGGATTCAGAAAAAAGATTCTCTTGCTAATGGTGAAATTGGAATCTTCTATCTCAACGGCAATACTTACATCAAGGAATTACACGATGAGCCAGATGGTGTTTATCTGATCTCTTTAAATCGAAAATATCGTCCTATCCAGGTTTTGGAATCTGACTCTTTTAAGATTTTTGGAAAAGTAATCGGGAAATGCAAAGGTGCAGAAATTCCGGGATTTCATTAGATTTCAACAGCAGGTTCATGATCCTGCTGATAACAATAAGCAAAGGAAGTGATTGAATGGCAATCAATAATACACTAAAAGATATTCGTGAAGAACGGAATCTCATTCAAGCAGATTTGGCTGAAGCCATAGGTTCCTGCAGCCAAACTATAGGCCGCATCGAACGTGGAGAACGTAATCCCTCTCTTGAGATTGCAATCCGGCTGGCACATTACCTGAAAGTGCCTGTAGAAGATATTTTTCAAGTTGAAGACTGAAGCACAACAGCCAGAAAACCGAGGAGTAAAATCCCCGGTTTTCCTTTTGCTCAAAAATCAGTGTAATCCTTTTACGAAGTCCACTGCGTTTTTCATATCTTCTTCATTCGGATGGCCTTTAGCAATACCTCCAACCAGTTTAAATGGTCCGAATGTGTCATACCCTTTACAGCCAAATTTTCCAACCACACTGGCATGTTTTTTATCCAAAATCTGCTCTATGGATTTATAATTCGCACTTCCACCATAAGTACAGATCAGAAATATCTTTTTGTCGTCCGGTAGATTCTTCTCTGCAAATTCCAATATCGACTGATGAAACTTTGAAAAATAGATTCCTGATGCGAACCCAATCATATCATAATCGCTCAGATCTGCATCTAGCTGTTTTACAGCATCAATCAAATCCACCTGACATTCTTCTGCGATCCTCTTTACTAATTTTTCTGTATTTCCATGATGCACAGATGCGTATACTATCGCTGTTCTCATTTTTCTTCCTTTCTGTCTGCTCCGTCAATCAGGTCATAGCTCATATCCAAAAAGTCCAATGTCTTCGCTTCACTGACTGAACCATCCAGTAAAATCGTGATCCAGTGCTGTTTATTCATATGGTATCCTGGTAAAAATCCATAAGTCTGAATAATCATGCTGGTCATTTCTGGATCACACTTTACGTCCATGATGTCAACCAGATCATTTCCCTCTAATCCCAATTTCGATTTTTCAACCGTCATGATCACTGCATACCATTTTCCATTTTTATGTCGGAGTACTGCACTATCCGATAGTTTACTCCATAAATATTCCGGAATCGTGCCATACTGTTTCTGCACATATTCAAAAATTTCTTCTTTTTTCACAATCTATTCAACTCCTGATTCTTCTGATATCCTGCCCATAATCATACCACATTTTCGTATCCCGTACTACCTGCCAAATTCTTTTGCATTTTCCAGGTTCTCCTGACTTTAACTAATAGAGGGGTAAAACAGCAAGGACAGGAAGTGAGGATACACTTCCGGGAAATCCCAATTTAGGTACCCTGCCCTAAATTGAAAAACGCTGAAAGCAGCGATACTACTGCCCTCTCAGAAAGGAGAAATTACCAATGGCTGAAAGAAAACGAAACAAAGAAATCCATTTTTATGTCACAGATGAAGAGCGGAAGCTGATCCGCAGGAAGATGATAGAATCAAAGACCAAAAACATGGGAGCTTATCTGCGGAAAATGGCAATCGACGGTTACATCGTCAACACCGATACCACTCCACTGAAGAAACAATATGAGGAAATGCACAAGATTGGCGTAAATATCAACCAGATTGCGAAGAAAGTGAATACCACCGGAGATCTGTATCCGGAAGAAATGCAAGAATTGAAAGAGATGGTGAAAGAATTATGGCGTATCTTAAGATCTTCCCCATTAAAGTAACAGACAAGAAAGCTCTGGACTACATCACGAATCCAGATAAAACAGATGAAAAACTGTTAGTTTCCAGTTTTGGCTGTTCCCCGGAAACTGCAGATCTTGAATTTTCTATGACAAGAGAAATGGCAAAAAAGAATGGAATGGACAAAGGTGATAACCTGGCATTTCATCTGATCCAGTCATTTAAACCTGGAGAAGTTGATGCCGAAACTGCCCATCGCTTAGGACAACAATTTGCAAACGAAGTACTGAAAGGAAAATATGAATATGTGATCAGCACCCATGTTGATAAAAATCATATCCATAACCACATCATCTTTAATGCAGCAAGTTTTGTTGATCATCACAAGTATGTTTCCAATAAGCGGAGCTACCATAAAATCTGCCGGATCAGTAATCGCATCTGCCAGGAAAATGGACTTTCCACTAGTATGCCAACCGGAGAAAAAGGAAAAAGCTATAAAGAGAACATGGAATATCATCGTGGCACCAGTTGGAAAGCCAAGCTACGTGTTGCAGTTGATAAGGCAATCTGGACTTCCATTAATTATGAGGAATTTCTACAAAAAATGCAGTTAGCCGGATATGAAGTCCGCCAAGGAAAACATCTGTCCTTCCGTGCACCGGAGCAGAAGAATTTCACTTATATGAAATCTCTCGGAAGCTATTATTCAGAAGAAAATGTCCGCATCCGCTTGGCTAAAAATCGTAACAAAGTGAAAACTCCAAAGCATCTGTCCAGAGAAGCTCGCCTGTATATCAATATCTCCACGTATGTTACAACCGGCAATCGAGAAGGATTTGAACATTGGGCAAAAATAAATAATCTAAAAGAGGCAGCCCGCACCTTCAACTATCTTTCCGAAAATAACCTGTTGAATTATGAAGATTTCAGGCAGCATGTATCTGACATTGAAGCTTCTGTGAAAGTTGCCGACCAAAGAATAGCACAAATCAACAGTGATCTGAGCACACAGAAAATCATTCAAAAACACTGTGATTCTTATCGCTCTGCCGAAAAGTGATTGAAGATTGCAAATCTGCTAAAAATCCGAAAGCATACCGGACCAAACATCAAGCAGAATACCAACTGCACGATTCACTAAAAAAAGAGCTTCAGGATCTCGGTGTTACCAAAATACCAAGCTTTAATAAAATTCAGAAGCGTATAGAAATCTTGAATCTGAACAGACTGCTACTGTTCGGGAAAAACAAGAATTACAGAAAAAGCTGAAAACTCTGGAAATCATTCAGCAGAATTTCACAGCACTGCTCAATGCTCCGGAGATACAAATTCCTGTATCAGGGAAAGAGCCAACTCTTTAAAAAGAAGAGGTACCTATGTAACGGTGCCTCTTCCCTTTCCATCTAATCTGTTTTATTGTGGTAAAACATCTAAAAATACCAAACACGTCTATAAAATTAATTTCGCCACCGCAGTAAACATATGCAGGGCATATCTCAAACACGGCGGTGATGAAACAGAGACCATGCTTCTCATACAAAAGTATCTGACACCTGTCAGGTACAATCGAAAATATCCTATCCACCTCAGTCCAAAGAGAAATAGGGATTTCATGTATCGGGTTGCATAAATCTCGTTGCCATTATACTGCGTTATGAGGCAGATATGCAATCTGTCTTTTTGTCATACACAAAAAATGATTTGAACTCATCATACACCTGCTTTCTACGCATTAGTGCACCTAAAAAATACAGCATTTCTTAACTGAACAGTATTTTCAATGCATGAACGCATATGATATACTGTTTTCATCATAAAAAACCTTATCTAAATGACATTGATTCATCAATACTAACTCCAAAATATTTCGATAACTTGATTAACTTATCAATTGATGGTTCTGATTCTCCACTTTCCCATTTAGTAACCGATTGCCGAGACACCTCAAATACCTCTGCAAGTTTTTCTTGTGTTAACCCTCTCTTTTTTCTTAAAGCAACAATGTTTTCTCCTAAAGACATTCACTCACCCTCCATTTCTTGATAAACAAACTATACCATTAGGTGTTTGCAATTTCTATCAACCAAAACTATCATTTCAATGCAACTGATAGTTGCCAAACTGCGAAACTGTTTATCTTGGAGAAACACCTCCGCCCTGTAATGGATGTGTCATTGACCATCTTACACTATCTGGTATTTTCACTGGACTCATGCCTTTGTTGTTCTTTTTTGACTTTTCCACAGGCTTCTTCTTGTATAAAGGTTTAGAGGTTAATTTCTTTTTATTCCTTCTATAATAATCCCAAATCATTTCAGTATATTTATTTTTCATATAGCCTTTTTCCCATATTTTTTTATTAGGGAAATAAATATAAACAAGCATTTCTTGATTCCTTGGTATATTAAAATTGCCACAACATAGAATTATTCCATTATCCAACTCTAAAACAACGGTTCCTATTTGGAACACTCTTCCTTTGATTGGATATTGACCACCATACGTATGATAAATTTTCATATATAGTCCACCCCCTGGATTAATTAAAAACACCAAATCATCACTAATCTATTTTTTTATTATAACAAAAATGTGATTATGTATCTATCTCATTACTCTAAATATCAAATAACTCACCCAAATAAAAAAAGGTCTGGATTTCTCAAACCTATCTTTCTGCGCTCACATTATACGAGCTTCTTTCGAGCATCTGCACAAACTGTACCACCATACCGACAAGCTCCATATCCTCTAACCGCTCCAATTCAGCAAGCACTTCATTATATGCAACCCTTCTTCTATCATCTTCTGTCTGCCCGATATACGCAAACAGTTTCGCCGGATGGACCTGCAAAGCATCCGCGATATCGAGCAGCCGTGGGATTGTCATTGACCGCTTATCGTTCTCGATCTCCGATATGTCACTCTTCTTCGTATAAAGTCTCTCTGCTAACTGGGCCTGGGTAAGCCCAGCCTTCTTCCTGTAATACAATATAGTTTTTCCTAACGTTCCAAATTCTTCTCGCATCATTCACATACCTCCAGAACAATGAGCTCCAAGGGATAAAGGGAAAGAGAAATCACCTGCGAGTCATTTAATTCACATACCAAACCTTAATTCCTTATTTTTTCTCCATAAACCAATGGTTATCATCCTCATAATAAAGATGTACCGCTTTTCCTTCGACCATACACGTATATCGCATACCGACACCGCCCGCCTTAAGCATGCAGCCCTTCTGGCATCCGTAATACGTGTAATCTCATATTCCCTGCCATCTTCCCAGACAAACTTGCTTGGCACAAGCCTTCCATCCTTCGTGAAGATTGCAAGTACATCCACATACACTTTATTATCTGTATTTGAACTCATCACGTCCACCTCCAAAACCGCCTTATACGACCTTGATTGCTCTCGGACATTCATTCTTTCTAATGATATAGCCCCGCTCTTCAAGCCGTTTCAGATAGATGTGTACGGATGATGTTGACTTCAATCCAATCGCTTCGCCGATTTCTCTGACCGTCGGCGAAAAGCCTTTTTCTTTCATATAATCACAGATAAATTCATAAATCCTGTTTTCTTTTTCATTCAGATCATATAACATGCTAATTCCTCCATTTCATTTTTCTGCAATTAGCATATCCATCAGGAGCCAGTTTCTAAGCCCGATTGGCTGAGCACCAGCCCGGATTCTTCCGTTTCCTGATTTCACGCTTTGCTATTACTAGCCTGACTTACAATTAAATACATCCATGCGGATGAACAATATGTTCTTCCTTCGCATTTAGATGAGACAAAGCTGCGTCCGTGTACATAACGCCCCTTTGAATACTGTAGAATCCGAAGCGGTGTCTGATATCATCCACCGCCCGGTCTACTACTTCTAATCTGTGTCTTTTTCCCTCGTCTATGAACATACTAAGCTGCTCACAGACACCATCTGCAACCAGATCTGCACCACGGATTCCAATACTACGAACCGGTTTTTCCCATCGATAACTCTCCTTGAACAACCGGTACGCCATCTCGGCGATTTCCTGTGTGATATATGTTGCACGGTCAAGTTTCCTCTGTCTGGTATATGTAACGAGTGACTGTCTCGAACCGAAATCTCCACCACGTTACATTTGAACCCATTCTCCCGAAGCCTTGCCGCGACTGATTCAGCAATAACATAAACAATAACCTTTACATCGTCATCATTTACTAATTCTCTGTGTGTTGTAGTACTGTTTCCGATAGATTTAATAGGCGCATGCGTGTTCTCATACTTTACCGGTGACTCGTCAAGACCATTTGCGTAAGCCCAAAGCATATCTCCGTGTTTGCCAAGCGCATAGTGAAGCGTCTTCTCATCTGCTCTGGCAATATCACCAATCATATATATGCCGATCTTCGCAAGTCTCTTCTCCGTGCTCCTGCCGACAAACAACAGGTCCGATGCTGGAAGCACCCACGCTTTCTCACGGTACTCATGCCGGTACATCGTGGTAATCGCATCCGGTTTCTTGTAATCCGATCCAAGCTTCGCGAATATCTTGTTGAACGATACACCTATGCTCACTGTGATTCCAAGCTCTGATTTCATGCGGTTGCTGATTTCTTTCGCAATCTGCTCTCCATCGCCCTTAAGCGTGGCACTCGCCGTCACATCCAGCCAGGACTCATCAATACCATAAGGCTCCTGCAAATCCGTATATTCTGCATATATCTCATGTGCCATCCTAGAAAATCTAAGGTACAAATCCATGTGAGGAGGTATAAATGTAATCTCCGGGCAGACACGCTTTGCTTCCCAGAGAGGCATGCCTGTCTTCACTCCACATTTCTTCGCAATATAATCTGCCGTGAGCACGATGCCCTGCCTTGCTTCGGGATCATCCAGTGAAATATCATCCAGTCGGTTCCTATATCCAAAGTTATCAGATATGCTATTGTAGTATGCTGTACTCAAGTATGAACCTCCAACAGCAACTGGTTTTCCTCTTAGTTCCGGATGATGTAACAGCTCGATTGAGGCATAGCAGCAATTAATATCACTATGAAGTATGGTTCTGTCAGCCATGTCTTACGTCCTCCTTGTGGTTTTAATTATATCGTTATTTTGTCGATAATCAAGCGACACATCTGTCGCATTTCTATATTTTGTCGATTTTACACTTGCATTCTCATATCGGTATGGATATACTAGACTTATGAAATTATATTGGAAATGAGGTGTAACGTATGCCACAAATCAAAGATATTATCGCCAATAACAGAAAGAAGAAAAAATGGTCCCAGATAGAGCTTTCCAGGGAGCTTGAAAAGGAAGGACTCTCTATCGACCACAAGATTATATCCAAATGGGAACGTGGAATCTCCGAACCGGGAGCATCGGTGTTCCTGCAGCTATGCAGGGTACTTGACATCACAAATATATATGAAGCGTTCTTCGGTATCAATCCATCCGATCCAATCTCATCTTTATCCGAAGCGGGAAAAGAAAAGGTGCTTGACTATATCCATCTGCTTCACGCATCCGGATTATATGAGAAAAAGGTATGCAAGGTTATTCCATTCCGCAGGAAGATATCTATCTATGAATCGAAGTATCAGCTGGTCTTGGAAACTTCCTAGAGGACGGACCATTTAAGGAGATAGAAATAACGGACTCTGCCTTTATCCCCGAAAATGCAAGTTTCGGTGTCTATATCAGCGGTGACAGTATGATGCCGGATTTGAGAACGGGCAGATTGCATGGGTTCATAAGCAGGAAACATTGGAAAATGGTGAAATCGGCGTCTTCTCTTTCGACGGAGAAGCCTATATAAAGAAGCTTCGGGATGATAATACGGGAATATCCCTGATATCACTGAATAAAAAATATGCCCCGAAAGTTGTAAATGAAAATTCAGAATTCCATATCTTTGGAAAAGTGGTCGGAAAATCTGTCGCAAGTACTGTTTTTTGTACAGACTGATTCTGTATAATTGAGCTATCAGAAATTGGTTCAAGAGCCACCATAAGGAGATGATACATCGTGTGCGTAACAAACAACTTAAAAGAACTTCGTAAATCTAAAAATATCCGCCAGCAGGATCTCGCCGATGCGACCGGTTACAACCGCCGAACCATCAGCCGGATCGAGCGAAACGAAGCGGATCCATCCGCTGAATTCATGCTCCGGATAAACTCCTGATCAAAGTACTCTTTAATAGTAACTTGGAGGTTCAGCTTTCGATTTATACTCTGTCAGGTTTTCCCTAATAGTTGTCTGTGCTCTTCCCAACGTACTCAAAGAACTATGATTTGCCAGTGCAACAGCGTAGTCAGCCATTGTAGTTCTAAGCTCATCTACCTTAGGTTGCAACTCCTGCTGAACTTGTTCTTCAAGTTCATCCATCAGAGCTTTCAGCCTATCTCTTTCAGCAGTAATTTTATCAAGTTCATTCTTTAGACTCTTTTGAACAGATTTAAGATCTGCCATCTTAGGTTCTAGCTTTTCTATTTCTGCTGTAGCGGCCTCAATACAAGAATCCGTCTTGTCCTCAGATAAATGATTAAGCTGATGCTTAAGATTGCCGGTATTCTTTTGCAAAAGAAATGAGCTCGGTAATCAGGATTTGTTCCTGTTTGCTTTGCCCATTGTAAATATAACACATCAAAATCGCTTGAAAAGGGAATCGATGGGTAACTGACAGGTAGTTCGTAGGTAATCGACAGGTAATCCATAGGTAATTTTCTAATTATCCATGCATAAGACCCTTGGAAAACTCCTGCCCGAACTCAAGCTCTACCTCTATCCAGCCAATAGCAAACAATAATATGAAACAGAAAGAAATTGCAGCTCCAACGATCCCCACAGCAAGCCACTGTGTCTCTATCACTGATAAAATAAGAAGAATAATCATTGGAACAAATACCAAGCTTGCAGCTCTGCAATATATCTTGGATATAATATTTACCGCAAAACGAAGTGTCCCAAATAATAATATCATCGGAAGTGCAACAAGTACCTTAATTATTCTCATGATCAAATGCCCCCTTTCCCTTCTCATTAAGAACCTTATAAGCAATCAAACGAAGAACATATTCCGGCATAACACGACGGCCAAGCTCCCACTCCTGCATTGTTCTATAAGGAATGCCAAGCCAATCGGAAAAGTCCTTGCGGTTCATACCCGACTGCTCTCTGATCATTTTAAAAGAATAAGCCATCTTACGACGCTCTGCTTCGGTATCATCCTTGGAGGTTCTTTCAACCTCAATCTCAATTCCTTCTACGTTATAAATCTCAGTCTTCATAGGCACTCTCCTTTGCTCATGTAGTCAGTGCGTGTATCTTGCTATAAGTATAATATAGTCAATGACTACACGTCAAGAGAAATCAGCATTTATTTTCGCTTTCCCAAGATATATGCTTTACACATATACTTTTGGCGCGTATAATTTACATATGCAAAAAGCATATGCCAATTAGTTATATCTTTTTAGCATATATATCCTTATGCTTATCTCAAAGGAGATGACTTATGTTTAAGACCAATAATGAAAAAATCGGAAAACACCTTGGTGATTTGATTAAGAAAAGTGAATATAAGAATGACCGGCAGTTTTGTATCGCATATCTCACACTACGTGACGGCGAAGCTAATCCTGATGATATACAGAAGATGCAAAATCGTATCTGCCAAATAAAAAATGGGAAAAAGGGCGTTCAGATTGAAGACCTTCCGATCTTCTCTGATTTATTGGGAGTATCATTTGAGGATATTCTAAGCGCCGGAACTGCCCTCACTCCCGTACTAAATAGAAAAACCAATTATTCAATCGCTTTTTCAAAAGATCCGGCAGAATGGGAAGCATATATACAGAGAGACGACAAACTCATTCTTAATCCTGATGAATATGACAAAACAGCTATTGATTATGCTCTTGAAGCAGGCAACTACCCTTTTCTTAAATATCTTACAGAAAAGGGATATATATGGTTTGTTGGAGACGATAAAAAAGAGTATAATCTTGCATTTGGTGCTGGAACATCTATTAAACGTCGGGAAGTTGGATTTCTCGATACTTTAGACTCCCGTATGAAATACCAAGATGATCTTCGCTTTAAGATGATAGCTTTGGCTATCAGAGACAATGATTTTGAGATGCTGAGCGACCTTCACGCAAGAGAGATTCCATTACTGTATACTATTAACCCGATACAGCATTGGACATTAAAAGATAAACAGCTGCCCTCATCTTCCAACGTTGAGCAAATGATTAACAGCATTGCTGCAAGCAAAAACACTGCTATTTCATACTTCTTTGAAGAATTTGATACAGCAGAACTTAACTCATTACGAAGCACATTTGTCTTTCCATACGCCGGTCAAGTATTGGATGCTTTAATCAGCAGCAAAAGGACATTCGAAAGTAAGCTCTTTTTAGAAAAAGCCATAGAGCATAACAAAAAGGTACAGAGAAAACTACAGAAATTGGTAGATAAAAGTAAAGTCAGCTGCAAAGAGCTTTATAGTGCGACCCCTAATAACAATTATTATGACGAGGCATATTTCCGCAGAGAAGCTTGGCGAGAATACTATTTTTATCCTGAAAATGGATTCATAGCCTACTATATGCCATTCTATTCTAAAAACACTACAGGCTTTATAACCAATGTTATCAATGTGACCGTATCTTCTACGGATAAAGAAGTACAGTTCCTTATTGATGAATTGAAGAAAACCTACAACACCTTTATCAAACAGTATGAGAAAAAGGAGGCTTAACATGCGTAATCCAATTTTTGACTATGATGATGGAGATTTCATTTACCAGACTTCTGGCAATATGGGAATCGATTCTGATGGCAATCTGCATATGCGAATGGGTGATAATATATCGATGGACATGGACACTGGGGAGTTACACTTTAACTCCGGTTGGCGAAATGACGACGAAGACGATGACTTCTAATACAGTTTGAGCCAGGACTATATGCCCTGGCTCTTAATAATTAAAGGTGAATTATCTCGCATCCTGTTTTATCTCTTAAATACTCAGCAACTAATCTTCTAGTTTCTGTATTGTATGCCATTACTCCAACTTCATCATCCAAAATAGTTTTGTAAGAATACCGAATTGCTCCAGGTGTAATCGCATCTCCAGTTGTGATATCAATTTTCATCTTATTCGCAATCTTACCGTAATGTGCAACAAAGTATGCTCTTAAATTATTATAATCATCGTCTTCTCGGATAGGCTCAAGCTTTTCGAATGTAAACTCTATTCCATCACCTACATCAATCAAAAAAATCTCACGAATAATTTTTTCAATTTCCGTCTCCTCCATATTGATTCCAATTACTGTAGTATCCATATCCATGGTTGTTCTTTCAGCAATTCCTATCATCGAGGAAATAAGCAGTCCACCCTTTTAGATAAAATTGTCTTTGTATTTCGATTTTGATAACCTATCCAACACACGCTCCAACAAAAACATCTGCAGCACTTCCTGCGATTGCAGATTGCGTTTTCCTGCAAAGCTACGTATCTGTCCTTTCAACTGCTCTGGAGTTCTCTCTTTCATCCTAACACCTCCATATACGTCCTAACTTTCGGTTCCAAATTAAACTGTCTTGCATATTTAATGATCTTTCTTGGATCACACTTACCACTAAAATACTCTTTCAATGCCTGCGTATAAATCTGTGCATCAATGTCTTTTTTATCTCTGATTAAATCACATATGCCCCTTTCCAAATCATAAGCTCTTACATCATAGCCTTGAGGAGTCTTTATTGTAATGATTCCCAAATCCCATAATTCTTTTTTGCAATAATGAAATTTAGTATGCTCATATTTTTTCTTTATCCTCGACACATTGTCACCTTGAGGCACAGTTATATCCAGTTTATGAGGAACACGATCAGACATCCCATGTAAAAACAGTGCTGTTCCGTGCGAAAAAATAAGCTTATCTGATCTACTCTGAATAATTCTAAATTCATCAGGTTTATCATCTGCTAATACATAATTTCCATGAGATTCTTTCGAAATAATTCCTTTAACCAGACTGTCATAAATCAAAGCCCTGTCTATTCCTGCATTTTGAATATCCTGCGCAGAAACAATTCCACCATTTTGTTCAATAAGTAACTTAAGATGATCAATATAATAATCCATATCTATCACCCGCCTTCCTCAAAACGTTCTTTAGTTTTATCATTTGAAAGAACATTTGTAAATACTGTCCTTTAATTTTATAATATTAAAGAACGCTTTAAAAAGCTTTTATTTATTATGGAACCTGTACTGCCTTCAGCGCCTTATCATGCATTCTATGCGTGACTATTCACTTTTATTTGATAACAAAAAAGAGAGCCACAGAGTGACTCCCCCAGCGCAGTCCGGAAACATACATCTCATTCAATACAGATAATATACAAGATTATTATAAAAATGCAACCACAATCAAATAATAGCCTCTACTTTCGCATCTGCGGCACCTGTGCCAAGATCACTGCGGTGAACACAAGCACGCAGCCGACGATTTCCCGCGGTGCTAACACCTCATGCAATACGACGAATCCACCGAGCACTGCAAACACCGATTCCAGACTCATCACGATGGATGCAACTGCCGGATCTGCATATTTCTGTCCTGCGATCTGAAGCGTATACGCGATACCGCTCGAGAAGATACCCGCATATAGGATTGGGAACCACGCGGCGGCAAGATCACTCCATGCCGGTTGTTCAAAGATTGCCATACAGATCAGAGATAACACACCGTTCGTAATAAACTGGATGCACGAGATCTTCACGCTGTCACAATCGTTAAAATGATCGACCGCCAGGATATGTCCGGTGAAGCAGACTGCGCACAGAAGCCCAAGCAGATCTCCAAAATACAGATTGTCGATACCGCCTGACATGCACAGCATGTACATACCACCAAGCAGACAAAAACTGCCACATAAACAATCTTATGTAATTTCTTCCCGAGTAATCCGGATACGATTGCAACCATAACCACATACGTTGCGGTGAGAAACCCCGATCTGCCGGAGCTGGCCACGCCTTCCGGATATGCCGCGATACCACTCTGTTGCAGATTCGTTGCGAAAAACAACACACAGCCACAGAGGATACCACCGATCACGGTCCGTTTTATACTTTCTTTTTCGACCGGTTCTCCACTTACCTTTGCTTTCTGCTTCTTCATTCCCGTGCGAGCAAGAATCAATAGCGCAAGAAATGCCGCTCCAACTATGGAGCGGCTTCCGTTAAATGTAAATGTTCCAATCTGATCAGATGCTGTTGTCTGTGCTACGAACGTCGTTCCCCAGAAAAACGCGGCAAACAGCAACATAATACTTCCTTTTGTCTTTTTCATTTCAAGCCTCTTATTCTGCATCAATTGGATCTTTCTTTTTCTCAACTGTCTTGATCACCTGCAACACAACATACAGTAAAATCAGGCCGATTACCAGCGGAATCACAGGACTCTTCATTACTCCCGGAAGTCCCTTGCTATTACCAAAGAATCCGGCAATAATGTAAGTGACGAACGATACAAGTGCGACTGTAATCGCATATGGAAGCTGTGTGCTTACATGATTGATGTGATTACACTGTGCACCTGCGGATGCCATAATTGTCGTATCCGAAATCGGGGAACAATGGTCTCCACATACGGCACCTGCCATACATGCAGAGATGGAAATGATCATCATCGTTGCGTTTGTTCCCTCGAATGCATTTACAACGATCGGAATCAGCATACCGAAGGTCCCCATGAGGTTCCGGTTGCAAACGCAAGGAAGCATGCAATGATAAATACAAGTGCCGGCAGGAAACTAAGCAACGCATCCGGCGTACTCTTCACGAGCTCTGCCACAAATTCTTTTGCGCCAAGCTGTCTGTCATCGCCTTCAATGTCCAGGCAAATGTCAGAATTAAAATTGCAGGAACCATCGCTTTAAATCCTTCCGGAATACAAGACATGGATTCGCTGAATTTCAATACGCGGCGGAACATATAATAGATAATCGTAATCACAAGTGCAAAGAAGCTGCCATACATCAATCCAACCGATGCATCACTGCCCGAAAATGCTTCTACAAATCCAACGCCTGAGAAAAATCCACCACTGTAAATCATGCCGATGACACAGGCTGTAATCAGAACGATCATTGGGAATACAAGGTCAATCACTTTCCCCTTTGTCTCAACGACTTCATTTTCCGCGTTTGCATATGGACGGTCCGGTGTCGTGTAGATATCGCCCTTCAAAGCGTTCTTCTCATGCGTCCGCATCGGACCATAATCAATCTTTCTAACGATCAAAACAATCATAAATATAATCGTGAAAAGCGCATAATAGTTATACGGAATTGCACGGATAAAGATGGAGAATCCGTCCTCTCCCTCTACGAATCCGGCTACTGCTGCTGCCCATGATGAAATCGGAGCAATGATACAGACCGGAGCTGCTGTCGCATCAATGATATACGAAAGCTTCGCACGCGATACCTGATGCTTGTCTGTCACAGGACGCATCACGCTTCCAACTGTCAGACAGTTAAAATAATCATCAATAAAGATCAAAACACCGAGCGCAACTGACGCTAACTGTGCGCCAATCCGCGTCTTGATATGGGCGCTTGCCCATCGTCCGAACGCTGCCGAACCACCGGCTTTGTTCATCATACAGACCATAACACCGAGTATTACAAGAAATACCAGAATACCCATGTTATATGAATTGGTCAGCACGCGGACGATTCCGTCTTTGAATACATGGTTTACGGTTGCTTCAAATCTGAAGTTGGACCAGAACAGTCCACCGATCACAATTCCTAAAAAGAGTGAACTGTAAACCTCCTTTGTAATGAGTGCCAGCACGATTGCCACGACCGGCGGGATTAATGCCCAGAATGTTGCGTACATCTGTGGCACGTAATTTGCGATTTCTTCCATCTTCTCTCTTCTCTCCTCGTTTTCTTTCTTATTGTCTGCCGCCCATATTCAGTCGGCGACATGGTATCTGGTGCATCTTACAGCATGGATGCACGAAGCTCTTCCCCTGTTTTATTCACAAGGTAAGCCGGTGCAATATCAAATACGGTCTTGCAACCGCTTGCTCCCTCATTTGCAAGTCTGTGAGCCGCTCTTGCATAAGCAATCAGTACGCTGGATGTAAACTCAGGGTTTGAATCAAGCTTCAGGCTGTACTCGATGATATGCTTGTTCTCCTTGTTCCAGCCGGTCACACCGCTGCGGAGTACAAATCCACCATGTGGAATTCCGCTGTGGTTTGCCTTCAGCTCTTCTTCCGAAATGAAGTGAACCGTTGTATCGTAATCTGCGAAATAGTTCGGCATTGTCTTGATTTCTTCCTCAACTTTTGCCGCATCTGCGCCCTCTTCAAGCACTACGAAGCACTCTCTTGTATGCTTCTGTCTTGTTGTAAGCGCCGGATTCTCGCCGTTACGAACTGCCTCAAGTGCGGATTCTACGGGAATCGTATACTGCTTGGCATCCTTGACACCTGCGATACGACGGATGGCATCGGAATGTCCCTGACTGACACCCTTGCCCCAGAATGTATAATCATTTCCCTCCGGAAGCAATGCATTTCCGTACAGACGGTTGAGTGAGAACATGCCCGGATCCCAGCCAACGGAGATAATTCCGATATGTCCGCTTGCTTTTGCACTTGCGTCCACATTCGCAAAATGCTCCGGGATTCTTGCATGTGTATCAAAGCTGTCGATCACGTTGAAATATTTTGCACATTCCGGTGTCTGCTCCGGAAGATCGGTTGCGCTTCCGCCGCACAGAATCATAACATCGATTTTATCTTTCCAGTCTGCCATGTCCTTTACGTTGCACACCTTGGCTGTCTGGTTCTTAATAACCAATTCATCAGGATTTCTTCTTGTAAATACGGCAACTAATTCCATATCATCGTTCTGGTTGATGGCTGCTTCTACGCCGCGGCCGAGATTTCCGTATCCGTAAATTCCGATTCTCGTCATTTTGTTTTCCTCCTTATTCTATCTCCCTGCATGAGAACTTCTACTCTTTCTCCGAGTTATTCTGGATTTTCATTCTACGCAGACGCGCTCTCGCTCACTTCCGCACATAGCAGACACTAAACTCACTGCGTTCGTTAAGTGCTGATGTGCTCCAATGGTCTGCTTTAGAATTGAAAATCCAGAACAACTCGAATCTACATATAGCCTCTCATGCCCGAAGGTTGAATCAAATTAAAAATTTACAATCGAATCCACTTTAGCATACTTCGTTGCTTTTCACAACAAAATTTCGCCACATCGTACTTTTTTGTATGTTTTTCGGGGTTATTCTTTGTTTGGTTGTTCGGTTGATGTGGTGGTGCTTGTTGTGGTGTTTGTTGGTTTCCTGCCGTACACATAGCCGTAGAAATCGGTGTTGATGACTTCATCGGACATGTAAAGCTTCGTTTCGACTTCCTTGATCGTATCGTTGATGTAGGATTGCGAAACTGTCTTTTCATCCACGTAGTAGGTCACTTCTCCGGTTTTCGTATTGTAGCCGATCTTGTCTGTCTTGAAACTATGGTCAGCGAAGATGACGAGTTCTTCCGAATCGGATAAGATATCATGTCCTGCGAGTATGCGTGAATCGTATGTCACGCCAAGTAAATTCAAGACAGTCGGAAGGACATCTACGCTTGCGCAGAGCTTCTTGACAGGAACCGGTTCTTCCATAGATGCAGACCAGATGCCAAGGAGGAATGATGTTTTTCAAATGCATCATCGGATACATTCTTGCCTGCAAGCGCATCGTAGCCGCTGTCTGTCAGTCCATATGGATAATGGTCCGGTGTCACGATGAACACGGTCTTCTCCAGCTTTCCGGCTTCATCCAGCTTGTCGATCAGATCCTCTAATGCTTTATCGAGCTCCATCTGTGCAGCAATATACGCCACCGCGTCTTCCGGCAAGTCCATTCCTTCTGTGCATTTTTCTGCTTCCTCACGGTTCTTCAGCACATGGCATTGTAATCGTAATTATATGGAAGATGCCCACTGAATGTCATAAAATACATCAGAAACGGTTCTTCGTTAATAAACTCCTTGTATACTGCCTCGATCGTATCATAATCGGAATATGTCACATAGCTTGGGATATCCAGACCATAATCGATTGCCTTGAAATCATATCCCATATTCGCATGTGTCTCACTCCGGTTATAATAATAGAAGTCAAAGTCGTGGTATGCTTTGCTTGTGTAGCCTTTCTCATTCAATGCATTGCCAAGTGCATACGGCTGATATGTATCTGCTGACTTATAAAAGCTCCACTCTGAGGAACACGGATACTGTCCCAGACAGTCTACAAATTCTCCGTCAATCGTACTGTGATACCAGATCGGATTATAGTAATTTTCAAATACAAAGCCGTCATTCATGATCTTATAAAGCGTCGGTGTGCAGTTCTCGTAGATACCGTATTTGCACAGGCTCTCCGCGGTAATGCAGACAACATTATACCCTTCGAACATACCCGTATATTCGTTCTGCATGGTCGGTGTCTGCTGCGCGCAATAAGCGGACAGATTCTTCAACTGCTCATCCTCGGCTGCCTGATACAGCTTCTTAAAATCAACTGCCGGATCAACCTGTTCCACATACGCAGGTGCTGCATCCGTATCGGTTGCCGTAGCTTCCATTGCATCACTTTCGGTTGCCGTCACATCATCTGGCTGCATATCTGTATCATCCAAAGTGAATGTCACATTTTTCTTTCCCCCGGTGAGCATCGTCTGCGCATCCCGCACGGTCGTCACACATACGCCGAGCTTGTTCATCGAAAGCTCCAGCACATACTGGTTGTGGAACAACTGATACGGCGAATACATCGCGCGTCCCTGCACATTCAGCAGAAGGATGGAAATGGCGCACAGACAAACCGCACTTGCCACACTTATAAGCCTTATTTTCATCTTCGGTTTGTCAAATTTTAACAGAAATATACGCAGCAACACAAGCGCGATCACCGGAAGTAAAAACAGCAAAATCCAACCAACATTCTGACGGATCTTCTCAAACATCACGACCTTGAAATCCATCGCGTTCCCGGCCCCGCCGACAGACACCAGACTTAAGAATGTCCCAAATATCCGGAAATAGATGAGCTGCACGATATCATACACGCAGAATGCCGTAAGACCGACATACGCGATGATCTCATTTCCGATGCGCGGCAGCCATACAGTGAGTGCCGCTAAGAAAAGCCCCAACGTGGCACCGAACAAAATCGGATAGATGCTCGTGCTTTCGAGTTTATGGTAAATCGCCAGATGAAACAACACTTCCAGATAGATGCCCGCGCCCGCAAAAAACGGGATGCGCCAATATGAAAATGCACGCTTCTCCTTCTTTAATTTTATTGTCTGTATCTGATCTTTCATTGTAATCCTCCAAATCTCGCATACGCGCTATCAATCGCGCATTTTATTATATATGATTTTTCCTTGTTTTTCACTATCTTTTATTTTATAATTTAATGTCAGTGTTTACGAAAAATAAGGAGGTACCCTATGGCTGAAGCATATTCAAATTTTGCTGCTGTCTACGATGCGCTCATGGACAACATTCCCTATGACGCATGGGCAGACTATCTGCACGGCCTGCTTGTGGAATATGATATTGCAAGCGGCATTCTGGCAGAGCTTGGCTGTGGAACCGGAAATATAACCGAGCGTATGGCAGATTTCGGATACGACATGATCGGTATCGACAACTCCCCTGCCATGCTGGATATTGCAAACGAAAGCGGGAACAAAATCATTCTTCATCGCTCTACCTGTGTCAGGACATGCGCGAGTTTGAGTTATACGGAACCGTTGCAGCATCGTAAGTCTCTGCGACAGCGTCAATTATATTACCGAACCGGAAGAGCTTACGCATGTATTCTCGCTCGTCAATAACTACCTTGATCCGGACGGACTTTTCATCTTCGACTTCCATACGGAGCATTATTACCGGGATGTCGTAGCCGAAGCGACAATTGCCGAGGATCGGATGATATCAGCTTTATCTGGGATAATTATTATGATGAAGAGGAAGCAATTAATGAACTCGCTTTAAGCCTGTTCGTAAAGGAACCTTCGGATTCCGATGCCGATGATAACCTGTTCCGCAAATATGAGGAATTGCATGTACAAAAAGGGTACACACTAAAGCAGATGAAACAGATGGTAGCTGATTCCGGTCTTACCCTGCTTGCGGCCTATGATGCATTTACACATGAGCCGGCGGACGAGGAATGTGAACGTATTTATATCATCGCGAAAGAAACACGAAACAAGAATTCAAAGAAACAATATATACAGTAATTTTGTATACCACTGCATCAATCATAAATAACAACACATGCAAGTATATATACAAAATCCAAACACTCATTTTAAGGAGGATACATTTATGGCAGATACAATGATTCGTGGCATGGCAGCGAACAAGCAGGTTCGTTTCTTCGCCTGCAACTCTACCGATACTGTGGAAAAAGCAAGAATTACACATCATACCAGTCCGGTTGTTACGAACGCACTCGGCAGACTGTTGACCGGAGGCGTGCTGATGGGCGCCATGTGTAAAAATGATACCGACAAATTAACACTCCGTATCCAGTGTCAGGGACCGATCTCCGGTATGCTTGTCACTGCCGATGCAAACGGACATGTCAAGGGATATGTCAGCGAACCGGAGGTTATGCTTCCTGCAAACGATGTCGCAAAGGCTGTGGACCTCGGTGTCTTAAGCGTCATCAAGGATATCGGTCTGAAGGAGCCGTATGTCGGCGACACCCATCTGGTAAGCGGCGAGATTGCAGAGGATCTGACCTACTATTTTGCAACAAGTGACCAGATTCCAAGCTCTGTGGCTCTGGGCGTGTTGTTCAACGACGATACATCCGTAGCGAATGCCGGTGGATTTATCATCCAGCTGATGCCATTTGCAGAGGACGCATTGATTGACGAGCTGGAGAAACGGCTGAAAGGATTTTCTTTCACTGCTCTTCTCAAGCAGGGCATGTCTGTGGAAGCTATCATACGAAAATTGTTTGAAGGCTATGATGTCGAGCTGACCGATTCCATGCCTTGTGCGTATGTCTGTGATTGCAGCAAGGAGCGTGTCGAGCAGCAGTTATCAGTCTTGGCAGAAAAGAGCTTGGCGCTATGATTGCTGACAACAAGCCAATTGAAGTTGTGTGCGACTTCTGTCACACGAAATATACATTCTCACCGGATGAGCTGTTGAATATTCTGAAGAATAAATAATCCGCTTATCCGATATAGTTTTGCATCACCTAAACAAAACAGATGGTACAAGCTGTGATATAAAATAATACATCAAACACGATCACAAGGAGGTTGGTAATATGGAACGAATCGATTTACATGTACATTCCAATGCGTCCGACGGTTCTCTGACACCGACAGAGGTTGCCGACGAAGCGATGCGGATGGGACTTTCCGCGATTGCCCTGACCGATCACGACACGGTCGATGGCGTGGCAGAAATCTTAGACTATACAAAGGACAAGCCTTTGGAGGTAGTGCCGGGCATCGAACTGTCCTGCTACTATAACAATCGTGAGATTCATATTCTCGGCTTCTATATGGACTATGAAAACCCAGAGCTTCAAAAAGAGCTTGCCGTATTAAAGGAAGCACGTGAGGGAAGAAATGAGAAAATGGTGGCGATGATGCAGGCAGATGGTCTCCCTGTCACGATGGAGAAGCTGCTTCACGGCAATCCGGACAGTGTCATCACACGGGCACATTTCGCAAGAGTTCTCGTCGAGGAAGGTGTCTGCAAAGACAAGGATACCGCGTTCCGCAAATACATCGGCATCGGCTGTAAATATTACCTTCCAAAACCACAGGTTACCTGTGAGACTGCCATGCGCATCTTAACGACTTATAGCAAAGCGGCATTTCTGGCACATCCTCTGCTCTATCATCTTGGTTACGCACAGATTGATGAGCTGTTAGCATATCTGAAGTCCCTTGGTTTAAAAGGACTTGAGGCATTCCACTCTTCGAACAACCGCTTTGAAAGTGAGAAGCTCCGCTCGCTGGCTGCCAAATACGGGCTGGCAATCTCCGGCGGCTCGGATTTCCATGGGGTTGTGAAACCGAATATACAGATGGGAATCGGACGGGGAAATATGAATATTCCAATGAGTCTGCTTGATACAATTAAAACTTTATAAGTTTTCTCCGCGAAAAAAAGGAACCCAAACCGGGTTCCTTTTTGTATATGTTTACAGTTTCATGATTCCGAGTGTCTGCAGCAAAAGCAGGATCAGGAAGATTGGAGCGATGACCTTTACCATAGCAGTGTAAAGCCGCTTTCTTCCCATTTTACAACCGCTCTTTTCTACTTCTTCGATCACAGTCTTTGGTTTGATGACCCATCCAACGAGAATACAGGTTGCAAGTGCTACGATCGGCATCAGCAGATTGTTACTGATGTAATCCATGATATCTAAGATCTGCGCCGTTGAGCCGTTCGGAAGCTTGAACTCGAAGTACAGCTTGTTGTATCCGAGGCAGACAATGATACCAACGATCAGTGCGAAGATTCCCTCGATTGTGCCGGCCTTTGTTCTGCTTGTATGGAACGCATCCATAATACATGATACAACTGCCTCCATGACGGATACCGCACTTGTAATTGCAGCGAACAATACCATTGCAAAAAAGATTGTACCGATTATATTTCCGGCAACACCCATTGCAGCAAATACCTTTGGCAAAGATACAAACATCAGACTTGGTCCGGATGACATACCCTCTGTTCCCATAAATGCATACACAGCCGGAATGATCATCGCACCTGCAAGGAACGCAACAACCGTATCAAAAATCTCAATCTGATTAATTGATTTTCCAAGGTTTGCATCATCCTTCACATACGAACCATATGTAATCATGATACCCATTGCCACAGACAAGCTGAAGAACAACTGTCCGAGTGCATCGATCAGAACCGTAAATAACTTTCCGATTGTCAGTCCCTCAAAATTAGGAACAATATATATTTTAAATCCCTGCAGACCGGTTACTACTTCACCTGCATCATTTGTATTTTTCAATGTTAATGAGAATATTGCAATTCCCAAAATCATGACAAGCAGGATCGGCATGATAATCTTCGATGTGGACTCAATTCCTTTATTGACACCACGGAATACGATAAATGCAGATACCGCAAGGAAGATCACAAATGTAATAATCGGTTCCCACTGTGACGTGATGAATCCGGTAAAGAATCCATCCTGTGCAGCGTCGGCTCCATGTCCTGTCAAAAATACGAAGAAATATTTTACTACCCAGCCACCGATTGTGCAGTAATACGGCATGATGATAACCGGTATAATACTCGCAATAGCACCTAAGAATCCCCATTTATCATGAAGCTTCGTATATGCCGTGAGCGGGCTCTGTTTCGTCTTTCGACCGATCGCAATCTCCGTAGTCAGCAGCGTGTAGCCAAATGTCAATGCCAGAATGATATAGACGACTAAGAATAATCCGCCTCCATCCTTGGCTGCCAGATACGGAAACCGCCAGATATTTCCAAGACCAACCGCACTACCTGCCGCCGCAAGTACGAATCCGATTGATCCACCAAATGAGTGTCGCTTCTTTTCTTCCATCCTTTTTCCCTCTCTTTTTTCGTTCTCGATTCACAACACATACCCTCTTATAAAGAATTCTGTATCATGCATCTTGTCCGTTATTTGCTGTCTGATTTCATTTTGTTGTCCTATAAACAGCAGATAAGAGCCATTTTATCATAGATTCATTTTTAAATCCACATCTATTTGATAAAAACAGCAAAATGGGCAGATATATGTGTGATACATACATCTGCCCGTACTTATGACTGTTATAATTTTGTCCAATCTATTTTACCTGATTGGCTTCATGGATGGTTCTATTTTCATAATCAACCGCATTCTGTAAGGTTGTCCGGCTGATTGCCGCAAGTGCTTCCCGCGTCAGAAAACCTGATGGGACGTAATGATAACATTGGGGAATGAAAGCAATCTGGCTGTGATAGAATGCTGTAACAGCTCGTCCTCCCGGTTCTCAAATACATTGTCTCCCTCTTCCTCGTAGACATCCAGACCGACGCCGAAGAATTTGCCCTGCCGGATACCCTGTATCAGTTCCTCTGAATCGACCAGCGCACCACGGGATGTATTGACTAAGATCACATCATCCTTCATCTGTGCAATCGTATCCTTGTTGATCATGTGATAAGTCTCGTCTGTGAGCGGGCAATGCAGGGAAATCAAGTCACTCTGCTTCAGCACGTCTTCGAGCGGCATGTATTCCACGAATTCCAGCTCTTTATTCGGGTACATATCATACGCGATTACGCGCATACCAAATCCACGGCAGATCCGGCACATTGCAGCACCGATTTTTCCGGTCCCGATGATGCCCGCGGTCTTCCCATGAAAATTCACTCCGGTTAATCCCACTAAGCTGAAATTATTCTCCCGCACCTTGATGTAGCTTTTGTGTACATGGCGGTTGACCGCAAGCGCCAGTGTAATCGCAAGCTCCGCAACGGCTTCCGGAGAATAGCCCGGCACACGCAGCACCGTAATGCCAAGTTCATTTGCCTTTTCCAAATCTATATTATTAAACCCGGCACAGCGAAGCAGCACCAGCCTGATATTTATTGCAGCAAGCTTCTCCAGTACCGGCGCGCTCAGATCCGAGTTTACAAATGCACAGATTGCATCGCAGCCCTGTGCGAGTGATACAGTCTTCGGAGAGATATCAACTTCGTGGTAGATAATCTCGATGTCCGGGAAATGGTTGAGTTCTTTCTCGAAGGATTCCACGTCGTAGGTTGCTGCATCGTAAAATAGTATCTTCATAATATGTGTCTCCTTTCGTTGTTTTACAAATCAAACAGTTACGAATCCTACTATACTGACCGAGTTGCACAGAATACTTATTCTTCGCAGACGTGCTCTCGCTCACTTCCACACGCAGTGGTACTAAATTCGCAGGAATATCATACATCAATTATTTATTTCTTATTGCCCTGCTCATTAAGTACCAGCGTGTTCCAATGGTCTGCTTAATAATAAGTATTCTGTGCAACTCGAATCTACATATTGTTTCATTTGTAATTATTTAATTGTAACAATGAATCATACACACATATTATATCCAATTTTTCCTTGGTTATCACGCATTACTGCAGCCGGATACTGATTTCGCCGGTTGAGAGATTTTCGCGGGTGCCATCCTCGTACTCGACCAGAAGGTGGCACATGTCGTCGATATCAAGGGCTGTCGCCTTGCGCTCGCCATCCTTTGTCACGACACGGATACCTTTTCCAAGAACCAGACTGCGCTTCTTGTATTCCGCGATGAATTCTTTCTTCGCAAAGTTTTTGTAGTAATAGAAATAGCGGTTCAGTGTCTCTGCCAGAATCTTGTTCTTGATGTCACCGCTTTGCTCCTGCAGGACAGAACCAGCAATATTTTCCAGTTCCTTACCGAATCCTTCCGTCGGCATATACAGATTGATTCCGATTCCAACGATCACGTATTCCGGGTCTAAGTTCTCCATCTGAAATGCTGCCTGTGTCAGGATGCCACATACCTTGTGCGAATCGATGAAGATATCGTTGACCCATTTGATCTGTGGTTTCTTGTCCGTGTATTTCTCGATTGCTTCGCAGACTGCCACGGCGGCGATTGTCGTGAGCAGCGTCACTTCCTGATTCGCAATCTGCGGCTTCAGCAAAATACTGAAATAGATTCCTGTATTTGCCGGCGACATAAACGACCGCCCCAGTCTTCCGAGTCCGTTCGTCTGCTCCATCGCAGCAAGCACCAGGCCTTCTTCCTCCTGCGTCCGCTCGCGGAGTGCAAGGTTCGTGGAGTTGATACAGCGGAACACTTCCAACCGCACTGGGCACTCGACGTCCAGATATTTCGCCGTTCCCTGTACGGACAACACATCCGTATCCTCGCCAGCTTGTAGCCTTTGTTGTTCACGCCCTCGATTGCAAATCCATCCTCCTGCAATTTGCGGATGGCTTTCCACACTGCTGCCCGGCTGACAGATAGTTTCTTCGCAAGCTGCTCGCCAGACAGATAGGTGCCTCTGTTTTCTTCCAGTGTCTTTATGATTTCATCTCTGACTGCCATATTTCCTACTCTCGATTCTTTGTTTTTCATGTCGCCTGACGGCTCCATGTGTGTGTTCGCAATATGTCTAAGTTTCTTCGGACGACTTACTCCGCAAGCTTTGTAATTCTTGCCGCATCATACGCGCCACTCCGGAGCATGTCAATCTCTTCCTTGTATGGTGGAAATGCTTTCTTCGCATCTGCAAGTGATTTCACATATGGTGTCTCCAGAATCTTCGGCACGTCCAAGAAATCCTTATGCCATACAACCTTATATAACGCATCAAACCCAATCGAACCAAGTCCGATATTCTCATGGCGATCCTTCGCCGCTCCGCGTGGATTCTTGCTGTCATTGATATGGAATACCGCAATCTGGTCCTTGCCGATGATCTTGTCGAATTCTTCGATCACGCTGTCGAAATCATTTGCCACATCATATCCGGCATCGTTCGTGTGACACGTATCAAAGCAGACACGCAACTTATCATTGTAAGTGACGCCATCATAAATGTGTGCCAGCTCCTCGAAGCTTCTGCCAATCTCGCTGCCCTTTCCTGCCATTGTCTCAAGCGCGATATGCACCGGCGTATCCTTGGTCAGCACTTCGTTTAACCCTTTAATAATGCTCGCGATACCGGCGTCGGCACCGGCATTCACATGAGAACCCGGATGCAGGACAAGCGTCTTGCTTCCCATTGCCGCGGTCCGCTCGATCTCTGTCTTTAAGAAATCAACCGCCAGCTGGTAGATCTCCGGTTTCACCGTATTTGCCAGATTGATGATATACGGCGCATGTACCACAAACTCTGTGATATCATTTGCCCGCATCAGCTCCCACGCTTCTTCCACGCGCAGCTCTGACACGTCCTTTCTGCGCGTATTCTGCGGCGCTCCTGTATATAACATAAATGTATTTGCGCCATAAGAGAGTGCTTCCTTCACCGAGCCAAGCATCATCTCTTTGCCGCTCATTCCAACATGACTTCCGATTTTCATACTGTATAAACTCCTTTTTATGAAATGTCTGTATATGATTTTATGCCTTACAACGATTGTCCGGATTGAGGCTGCGTATTATACCCATTGTTCGGCATTTGGTACATCGGATCACCATAGTATGGTGTCTGCTGTATGTTATTATCCCTTCCGCACAACGTTCCAATCGTAATTGCCAGAAATATCATAGCCAATATATGAAATGGTTTTTCCATAAAATTCCTCATATTATTCAGAATCGAAGCTTTCGCCAGCACTGACGCCCCATAAAAAAAGGCATATTTCCGGTTTACTGCAACCACACATACAACATTTAATACATTTAAAATAATATGGCTCACAAGAACAATGACTGAAATCGCCAATCCGGTTCTTTTCTTCTGCGATTTCCGTGTGATGGTGCATGCAAGAATATACAGTCCCACAGTCAGGATAGGACATATAATGCAGCGGATATCAAAGATTCGTTCGTTGTTTACATCCACGCCAAAAAATTGAACATATTTGTCCTGCGGTCCAAAGTAAATAATCCAGTTCATAATCATTGCCAGCACACTGCAGATCATCGCAATTGTAACCAACACATTTGTACATTTTAGTTTCATACGCTTCCCCCATATTTATATTATAGTTTGCTAACCAAATAACCGGAGCATTGTCAAACAATCACTCCGGAATCAGTTTACAATTATTGTGATTATAGCATTTTTCTACAAGAATATCCACAGAAGATTTTACAGTACCTTGCTGCCATTGGCAGTCAGCTTAAATTTCGCTCCGAACAACTCCGCCCCGTGCCGGCACATCTGCATGCGTCCAAGGAAAATATCGAAATACTCATACATCGTACAGATCTTCTCGTCGATTTTGAGTTCCAATGCAATCTGGCGTTTCTCCCGGTTGATCTTCAGGTTCGCTTCCGTGACTGCGTAATTCACCCAATCGTGAATATCGTAGGTCGACTTATCACGCGAACGCACACGGCTTCTGCGGACATCTGTCTTATCCGCTATAATCATCGCCGCTGACACAATATCCACGGCACCTCCGGTTGACTCGTCGTGATGTCCAATCGCTGAAACGATGGTTGCACGATCTGTAAACGGCATATCCATCCGCCGCAGGATATCATTTGCAAGAAGTGCGCCATACTCCGCATGATGTTCACGATTGACTGCATTTCCGATATCATGCATATATCCGGCGATCTTCGCAAGTTCGATCTCCGCGTCGGCATGTCCGAACTTCTCCAGCAGATATGCCGCCCGTTCTGCCACCAGCGTGCAATGTGTCTTCGAATGCTCCGTATAGCCAAGCGTGGCTAAATTCGCATCGCCCTTCTTGATAAATTCGTTGATCTCTTTGTTCTTGATGATGTCTTTGTATAATATCTGTGCCATTTTCTAAACCCTTCTTCTGTAATATGTAAATAGTTCCGGCAGGATCTGCCACATACTCTTCATGTAAAAACCCCCATTTATTATGATTTCTATTTCATAATAAACAGGGGTTGTTAAATATGTTATCTCGCATATGTTAAATGCTCGTAAATGTTAATTTACTTATGCAGTTGTTCTTTGTCTATGATGTAGGCGAGCAAGCCTTGCAACCTACCAGAACATCCTCAAATGTCTGGTCAAAATCACCGGTATACCACGGATCCGCCACATCACGTACCTCGCTTAGTCTATGCGTCTTCTCATAGTCCGCGAACGACAGCATCTTGTAAATCTTCCCTTCCACATCACTACCACCGGCAATCCGCGTCATATTCCGAATATTCGCACTATCCATTCCAATCAAATAATCATAATATGCATAATCCGCCCGCGTCATCTGTCTTGCCCGATGCGGAATCAACGGAATCTGCTCCTGTTGTAATTTCCGCTTTGTCCCGTGGTGTGGCGGATTCCCAATCTCCTCTGTACTCGTGGCTGCCGAATCAATCTCGAAACAGGAATCGAGATGGGACTGGCGGGCGAGGTGGGTGAATACGCTCTGAGCCATGGTGGAACGGCAGATGTTGCCATGGCAGATAAATAATATTTTTATCATTGTTTTGTTTCTCCTTGTTTTGCCCCAGAATGCCCTGTTTTGCAAGGGTTTCCTGGGTTATTGTGATATGCTCTGGAATTACAGAATGTGACAAATCAGAGCAGAATTGAGCAAGTTATTACTACCTGTTAGTTGTAAAAGGGAAAGGGTTACTACTAAGTGGTTTTCTGTTCCTTTTTTTCACGAACATCCTATTTTTACGTAAGCGCATAGTTTCAGGGTATCCTCTAAACATATAAGAACCCTATTGCTAGGATTCCTGTACGCTAACATTTTGCTCGTTCTGTTTGCAGCATTTTTTCTGGACATCTTCATTCCATGGAGCCAGTTTTGCTAACTCGTCATCTGTCATATCCCCGTTTGGACGATGCTCCAACAGATATTTCAGATACTCGTATAAATTTAGACCGTATGCCTTTGCCATTTCAACAATGGTCAGGTATAAGGCATTGGCAGACGCTCCATCCGGTGTATCAGAGAACAGCCAGTTCTTTCTGCCTACGGTTACAGGGCGGATGCTGTTCTTGCTTAAGTTGTTCCTCAGACTGCACCGACCATCCTCCAGATAGGTCATTAAGAAGTCCTCGCGGTTTTTGATATAGGCGATTGCTTTCTGGAGTTTGCCGTTACTTCCGGGATTTACCTGTTTTATCCATGCCAAGTAGCCCTCAATGACCGGTTTCTGATCTTTGAGGCGACGGTTATGGATCTGTTTGAAACTAAGCTCTTTTTCCTTATGCTTTTTCTCCTTTAATTGATGGCTTAATTATACCACAAGAAACGGCGAAAAAACCAGTAAAATCAAGGCTTTCGGGCGGTTCTGATAGCTCTTGACTGTTCAATATCAAGGCCGGACATCAGTCAGTCAAACTGTTGCCATGTGATGGATTTTACCTCGGATTTATTCCGAGGCCGGCGGTATCTTCCCTGGACAACATCCAGTCTTTTATATAGCAGAACGAAACTATCCGGTTCACGGAGAAGTACTTTGATACGGTCGCACCGCTTACCGCAGAACAGATAAATAGAATGACCGTTTGGTTCTTCTTTCAACTGCTCTACAACAATGGCACACAAGCCATCGATGGACTTTCGCATATCAGCGTAACCTGTCACGATATAAATGTTAGCTGCAAGTGAGATGTCACCAATCATGATTCATACCTCCCAGACATCGAAGCGTGCTTTGAATCAGTTTTTCATCAGCTCCGTTAAAGAGACGCAGAGTGACACCACCGACAAGAAGTTCAGCAGCCACTGTAAAAGAATCAGTCTGCTCAACCAGGCTAACATTATAATCCACCTTCAGGCTAGAATCCTGCGGCTGGATCAGATCAATTTTTACCACTTCCTGAATGTTCGGAACCGCATTTGATTTTGCTTCAGAATCTGGGAAAGGATACCCTCGTTTCCGAAGCCTGCTTACCCAGTTGTAAAAGTTGCCGGGGGGAATGCCGTTTTGCTTACACCATTGGTAATCAGACAGCCCGCTTTGGCGGCATTCCATAATCAGTCGAATCTGGTCATCTTTACAAACACGTTTGCTCATAATGATTGCTCTCCTTTGAGATAGAGTGAAATGTTAGCATTTCCTAGCAATCATTATAGACAATAAATAGGGTATTGAAAATCCACCCTAAAATTAGGCGCTTACTATAGATGAGAAAAAATTCTAATATCTAAGAGAAATACTTGATGTGATTTTCTAAAAATGGGCAAAAAATAAGGAGCAACCTTTCGGTTACTCCTTATTGACACTCAATCTATTGTTGCCCTTATTCTATTTGCCAGTCTTTTCGGAATGTCATCTTCTACATCCCACATAATAGTATTTTTCTGTGCTATATCAAAATGTAATCTTGTATCCTTTTGGCACAATTGAATAACAGTTTTGCCTATTCCCATTGCATATCCTTCCTCAAAATATGCTCCATTATTTTGGTGCGTTAAATCAACCACCACAAACTTACTTTCTCTAATACACTTCAAAAGTTCAGGCGTTATAAAATCATTGTGTTGAACTTCATCTATAAAAACCGCAATATAATCTGCATCAGAAATACCTTTTCGAATTGCATCTCTTAATTTTAGAGTCTCATTTCCAAACTTCATAGCGACAAGGACATTACGTCCATATGAAGAATTCTTCTGTAATTCATCAATTCTTTTGTATGCAGCAGGGTTTAATGTTATATCGATAGCATCTTCAGTACTTGGGCCTGCATTATATTTTATATATCCAGTATCACTTAAATACCTAAGCATATATTCAACTTCATATATGTAGTCCTCTTCTTTTCGTTCTTCTGAATTCTCATACTCATGTGAAAATTTATCGACATCAATTTCATACCTATCAACAAATAACATACTTATCAGTCTTGTAATGATAAAGAAACCTGTTGTCCCACATGTTTCATCCTTTTATTCAGATATAATAATATATGGTCAATCCTATCTGAAAATGTACGAGGATACCAAGATTCAATTATATCATTATCCATATGTACCGGAAGTCCATGCGTATTCTTCCCTGAATTAAAATCTTGTTTATACTCATCACATTTTTCTTTATTTAACATAGTATTATATCGATGTTCTATTTTATCACCGCCTTCATATCTATGATATGCTAGATATGAAGCAAGATGATTCTTATTAAATGGTATTTTCTCCTCCCAAAAAGACAACTCATATCTTCCACATATAGGACAGTCATAAAAGGACAAATATGAATCCATATCTACTTGATGATATGCCATTGTTTTGCACACAAAACATTCCTTTTTTTCTGACATTTATTTCTCACCTTCTCATTTTATATATTTGTTCAAAAATCATTTTTCTCTTTCTATTAATTCCATATCGAATTTTATTCTTCAAACATATCCTGAATCTGTTCAAGAATATATTCATTATTAAACCAAAAGCACTGTTTTGTCATAACATCACCATTAGGCAATTCACTACCATTACTTCTTGGATTTTCTGTATCTGCATATCCGATAGATTTCAAATCATAATACACCAATGATGCATGTGGACGAATGGAAATAATTTTATTATATTCTTTTGGAGATTTACACAATCTATACTCTTTGCGTTTTGGATTTGTATTTCTTGTGTCCGGGAAATTATTCAGCATTCGATTCATTCCCCTCTTAGTCAATATTGGAGTTCCATCTTCCTTTTGGTCTTTTACAAATTCAACTCCTTCACGAATGATATCTCTTATATCTTCCCATCCCTTACGGATAATAGATTCATCCTCCTGTGGAAGTCTCCAGAAACGTGCACCAAAGAACACAAAGTCATCCCCATCTTCTTTAAATACAGACCACAAAAATTGTCTATCAACCATTTCCTCATAAACAGTTGATTCTTCCCATGTTTCTTCAATTAAATCCTTGAACTCAAATGCTGAAAAAGATATATCCTCATTCATAGTTAAATCACTATTTACACGTAATGTCTTTACATATGTATTAGATCTAACAAATTCTTCAGCCTGCTCACTTGTGATACCAAGCATAGCAAATGTAGTACGTGCAAATTCTGCTTTGTCAATAGTTGTCTTTGAAGACCACTGTTCAAAATCATCTGGTTCCATCAACGATTGCCTTATTTCTGTAACAGTCATTCCAATATATGGCTTGAATCTACTTAAAACTATTTCTTCAAAAGTATGGTCTCTTAACTCCTCTGCATCACTTATGATAGCATCATACTGACGAATAATATCATAGGTTTCCTCGTCTTTATCTGGATCATACAACAAATTATTAGCATCTATGTATTCACTAAACAACTGATTCATATATGAAGGTTTAAAAGAAAATGCTCGCCCACCATTTTTTGTGCAAGGAGACAAATAATGTGCTTCACTTTCATGTAAATCTGAATATCTTCCTTCATTTACACAATCCCTAATATATCTATAATCCTGTTCAATCATAGCCATATCAACTTCCGGGATTTTAACATACGCTGATTTATGAAATGGAAATTGAAATGGCGTTCTACCTTGATTCGTTTCATCTATATAGTATACTAACATCATCAATTTACATTTTTCATAAATATGAGAGTCACAGAATTTCTCTGGTAGTTGCTCATTACGATTTATCATTCCTAAAACAAGTCTTTCCTTTACCTTTAATCCTGCTCTAGTTTTGTATATCAATGGACTTACTTTTAATTCAACTCCAACAGCACCCAAATCGGCTTGTGCTTCATTGTCACGTGGTTCATCAAAATAAACTTCTTGAACTAAAAAGCCAATTCGACCTTTATCTCCTCTGTGTGATGTTCCATATTCATCAGTCCATCCTTGGATACATTTTTCTGCATAGTATTGCAAAATATCATTTCGATGTTTACCAGTTACCTCAAGTTCATAAACATCCGCAACAACACACCCCTCTAGAGCCTTTGCATGACGTAAAATATCCCTTCTATCATGTTTATCATATTCATAAGAAAGTGACATTGCATCCTCCTTTCTATGGCTCTTCATTAGCCATAATACCATCAAGAACCTCACCCATTCTTGTTATCATTGGAACTACTAATGCATTACCCATGCAAAAATATCTCATTCTCTTAGGCATCCCTGAATTTGTCCAGTCATCATCGAATCCTTGTAGTCTCTCTGCTTCAATAGGTGTCAATAAACGAAGTCTTCCGGAACCCGGGTCTGTCACAACATGTGTACTTCTATTTAATGTAGACTCACTGGTTAGCATTGTTCTTCCAGGTCTATCCCAAGGGTCTGGAAATGCAACAGGACCTTCAGAAAACGTATACTCGTGACCATCTTTCGTCTTTTCTTGGAATTTTTTTTGCACCTTTTAAATAAACCCATTTAGGCTTTTTATCTTCAGTAATGTAAAACTCTTCGTCCACATTTTCTTGAAGTATCTGTTTAATTAATATCGGCTGAATTTCATTTTCAGAAATATCACAAGTATAAATTTTCCCTTCATGCATATATCCCGCTTTGTTAAATGCAAAAACAAAATTATCAGATATATTAATTATATCTTCGTCTGTTTCGTATTCACCTAATGTCCCACTAGCAATATCAGTATTCGCAACAATAGGAAATGCTTGTACCATAAATCCACTTTTTGAAAGCACATCTACAGGTGATACTCCAACCATATTCTTACCATATACAGTATCGTTTCTATATGCAAATATAAATGTCCTTCTACGTCTCTGTGCAGCTCCATATGTTGCAGCATTAACTACTCGCCATTCAACTGAATAATTTAAGCTTGCTAAACAAGCTAATATAATACCAAAATCTCTTCCTCTCTGGCTTGCAGGAGATTTAAGCAATCTATCTACATTCTCAAATATGCAAAAGGCTGGTGTTTTAGCAATAATTGTATCTCGGATTTGCCACCACAATACACCTTTCTTTCCTTCTATTCCATGAGAAGATGCTAATGTATGAGCAACGCTATAATCTTGGCACGGAAATCCACCTACTAGTAGATTGTGGTCTGGTATAGCATTCTTATCCATTAAAGAAATATCTTCTCCTGTATGATATTCCCCACGCAAATCTTGTAAATCACCAAAATGGTCTACATAACAATCATGAGCCCATTGATTAACTTTATCCGGCTCCCATTGTGAAAACCAAGTGGTCTTCCATCCAGTTCCTAATCTTTCCATTCCTACACGGAATCCACCAACTCCTGCAAAGAGTTCACACATAGTTTTTTTCATTGCCA
>ENA-OQEN01000030-OQEN01000030.1-human-gut-metagenome-genome-assembly--contig:-NODE-30-length-49691-cov-3.162739_pt1 | contig 49691 bp, 61 predicted proteins | sample MGYA00242791_ERZ504627 | MGnify/ENA primary metagenome ERZ504627 (study PRJEB26092, sample SAMD00036316) | human gut metagenome | host: Homo sapiens | study: EMG produced TPA metagenomics assembly of... | reverse complement strand
AATAACGGCGGAATCAACAACCGTAAGGGAACAGCTGTCGGTAAAGCCGCCTCGGTCGTTGCTGCAATGATATCGCGGTGCCGGGTGCAACGGCGGTAACAACGCCGTTCGAATTGACGGTTGCAACCGATTCATTGCTGCTGCTCCAGGAAACGCTTGCATCGGCAACATTTGAGGGGTAAACCTCTGCATTCAGCGCAAGCTGTCCGCCGGTGTACATCTCGGCAGTTTCGGGGGTAACGTTGACACCTTCCACCGGTGAAGTGCTTTGGCTTTCAACAACAAGGTTATCGACCCAGCTCATATTTGAGCCGTCAACGGGGGAGTTATCCTTGTGAAGATTCCATGTGAGGACATATTGCCCCGTTACGGGAATGACATATTCGTATGTGAGCCAGCCGGTTGAACCTGTGAGGTTTGCAACGTAGTCGTTATTGAACCAAAGTATCCAGCCGTGGAACATATAACGTGTGTCCGTCTTCCAATCAAAACGCACAACGCTGCCTGCGGTAAGAGTGCCGAGGTCAACTTGAAGCAGTGCTTCACCCTGAACGGTCATCGTTGAAGCAGCGCAGAGCCTGCCGTCGCGAATCTCTGTTTCAAAGGGGTAATTTGCTGCATTGTTATAAGTATAGTTCGAACCCGTTCCGTTGACTGCATCATCAAGGGTCAGTCCGTCCGTGCTCGAAACAACGTTCACCGTGCAGGTTTTTATCTTGCTGCCGTCGATGCTTTGGGCGGTTACAAGTGCCGTTCCGGTTGCAACTGCGGTCATTTTGCCGCAATTGTCAACGCGGACTATGTTGGGGTTTGACGTTGCCCATGTGACTCCGCGCTCTGCATTTGCGGGTTCCATATATGCGGAAAGCTGTGCGGTCTGTCCGGGTACCATGTATGAAGTGTCAAGGCTAAGGTGCATATCCGTGAGCGGGAATTCGGGCGCATCGTAGAAATCGGGAACGGAGTACAGGCAGGTGACCTGCATCTTGCTGCCGTAAATGTTGCCGATAACGGTTGCGGTTCCGTCGATGGTATTCAGCTCACAGAGATTGCCCATGGTTGTATAATAGGTAAAAAGGTGGGGAGTGGTTGCACAGCTTGCCCAATAGAGCGTGTCGGTATTGTGATCCCATGCCATGGATTGAAGTCCGTCCGCAATGACGCCCGTAAAGCCGCATACTTCGCCCATGCCCTCGGTTTTTTCGATTGCATAAAGATTGCAGTCGTCACCGATACCGTAAAGCTGTCCGTCGGTGGAGCAGGCGAGAGCAAGCATTGCATCGGGGCCGACGAACCCGACCTCGGTAAGCGAACCGTCCGAAAGATTTACCGTGCAGAGAAGATCGCCGCTGACAGCGTACATTGTGTCGGTTGAATAGTCGTATGCCATATCGGCGGCAACGGCTTCGGATGTGCCGAGAATGGTTTCTTCAAAAGTGAACGCGTTCACTTTGCAGAAGTGGTAATTGCTTTCCTCTGCATAGCGATAGCCGTAAACGTAGCCGTTGTAAAATTCACCGGCAACGTAACCGCTTTCCGTAAGTCGGATATGAAGCTTGCGCCTTCCGGATTGCCGGACGCCATTGAGACCCAGCCGTAAGGCCCGCCCATGAATTTTGAGTCGTGATAAAAATAGCTGAATCCGCGAAGTGTATCAGCCGGATGCGAGGCGGATTTGGAATCGCCGTATCCGTCGGATGAGTCGGCGGAAGCATGTGTCGCCGGGGCCGACAGTACGGGCAAAAGCCCGAATACCATAAGCACGGCGATGAGAAGCGAGATAAGTTTTTTCATTCTGAAACTGTCCTCCGTATATTTCTTTCTGCCCGACAGAGCATCGGACACATGTCGATTTTAGCATTGCGTATATTGAATGTCAACAGATATATTAATCATTTATATTGCATTTCCGCAAAACATGATTCGGAACGGGAGACAGAACAAAAAGGATGGCCCGAAACGACGAAAAGCGTCAAAACAAGTCAAAAAATGTATATTGTTGCGGAACTGTTGACAATGGGGCGGAAAAGTGTTTTAATATGCCTTGAGTTTAGCAATGCTTAACTCAAGGTTTAGCTTTCATGTTCGGCGCAGGGGGTGCGGAACTAAACACGGAGTTTAGTGATTCAAAACACCTGAAAAGCGCGGACTGCTGCTCGGAAAGGAGAGCGATACGGTGATCGACATCGGCGATAAAATCAAGCGAACTCGGCTGAAACTCGGACTGACGCAGGAGGAACTTGCGGCAAGAACAGAGCTTTCAAAAGGCTTTATTTCGCAGCTTGAACGCAATCTGACTTCGCCGTCCATTGCAACTCTTATCGACATCCTTGAAGCTTTGGGCACCGATATTGCCGATTTTTTCACAACCGGGGATGCGGATGAAAAAGTTGTCTTCACCCCGGACGACATGTTCGAAAGCGAAGATTCCGACCTTGGCTCAAAGGTCTGCTGGCTTGTTCCGAACGCTCAGAAAAACGATTTGGAACCCATTCTTGTGACGCTCGGCGAAGGAGGCAGAACTTTTGAGGATGAACCCCACGAGGGTGAGGAATTCGGATATGTGCTTTCCGGCAGTGTAATTCTTGTTATCGGCAGCAGAAAGCTTAAACTTCACAAAGGGGACAGCTTCTGCTTTAAACCGACGGAGAATCACTATATTGCCAATCTCTCAAAGCGCGAAGCGCGCGTGCTGTGGGTCGTGACCCCGCCGTCCTTCTGATAAAGATGCAGAATGACTTAAGGTTTATGTCCGTAACTGCTTTTGCGGCAATGACATGATCCTCTTGAATAAAGTTGGGCTGTGTCCGCCGAGTACGCGGCAGCTCAGGTAAAAAACGAAAGATTCCCGCGTATGCCGACGGCACGGTGTGCGCAGACCGAAGGAACATGCCGAAATCGGAGAAAGGGTGCTTTCGCAGCTGCGGAAGCGGGGTATAAATATGGAAAACAAACGCCTGATAGAGCTTGTCAATGTTTCAAAGGATTATGACGGTGATGTTGCGCTTAACAACATTAATCTTTACATCCGCGACGGTGAGTTTTTAACCCTTCTCGGCCCTTCCGGCTGCGGCAAAACGACTTTGCTCCGCCTTATTGCGGGTTTCATTATGCCGTCATCGGGCAAAATAATGATGGACGGAAAGGAGCTGACAAATGTTCCGCCGTATAAACGCAGAGTCAACACCGTATTCCAGAAATATGCGCTGTTTTCTCATCTTAACGTATTTGAAAACGTTGCTTTCGGTCTGAAAATACGCAAGCTGCCGAAGGATGAAATCAAACGCCGTGTCACGGAAATGCTTGAACTTGTTAACCTTGCGGGATATGAAAAACGTTATATTGACCAGCTTTCCGGCGGACAGCAGCAGCGCGTTGCCATTGCGCGTGCGCTTGTGAACGAACCGGAGGTGCTTCTGCTGGATGAGCCCCTCGGCGCACTCGATCTCAAACTCCGCAAGGAGATGCAGATAGAGCTTAAGCGTATGCAGAAAAAGCTTGGCATAACGTTTATCTTTGTTACTCACGACCAGGAGGAAGCCCTCACCATGAGTGACACCATTGCCGTTATGAATCACGGTGTCATTCAGCAGATCGGCTGCCCGACAGATGTTTATAACGAGCCCAAAAACCGCTTTGTCGCAAGGTTCATCGGTGAAAGCAATATTTTTGAAGCAACCATGCGGCGTGATTACCTTGTGAACATTCACGGAATTGATTACGAATGCGTGGATGCGGGGTTCGGCACGGAACAACCCGTTGATGTTGTTATCCGTCCCGAGGATGTTGATTTTGTGCCGATAGGCAAAACTCCGCTGCACGGCGTTGTAACGAGTGTTCTTTTCATGGGCGTTCACTATGAATTCACCGTGGATTGCGACGGGCGCATATTCAAAGTTCATTCAACGGATTTCGTGCCCGTCGGCGAAACCGTCGGAATCGAAGTTCTTCCGGATGCTATTCACATTATGAACCCGGAGCGCAGACAACCGACGGAAGCTGCGGCGGAAGAACCTCAGCAGAACTTATGAACGGAAATATGCAGCAAATAAAAAGGAGGCAAAAAGCAAATCGATGAAAAGAACCCGTCTTGCTTACCCGTATATTTTCGTATGGATGCCGCTGTTCATAGTTGCTCCGATGCTTTTTGTTGCATACTATGCGTTCTTTGACAACGGCACATTCACAACCGAATACGTCAAACAGGTTTTTTCAAGCACGACCTATCTTCCCGCGCTGTGGAACTCCATCTGGATTGCATTGGCAACAACCGCCGTGTGCCTTCTTGCGGGATATCCGGTTGCGTATATTCTTTCGAACATGAAAAAACGTACGGCGGCATTGCTTTCGATACTGTTCATAATGCCGATGTGGATGAACATGCTGCTCAGAACTCTTGCGTGGAAGATAATTCTTTATGATGACGGAATTGTTGCAACGGTGCTCTCTTGGTTCGGCGCGACGGACGTTCAGCTCATCTACACGCCCGGCGCGGTTCTGATTGCAACAATATATGACTTTTTGCCCTTTATGATTCTGCCGATTTATACAACGCTCATAAAAATCGACAGATCCCATATCGAAGCGGCGCATGATCTCGGCGCGAACGGACTGAACACATTCCTTAGAGTTGTGCTCCCGCAGTCCGTTCCGGGAATCATTTCCGGAATAACCATGGTGTTTGTTCCCGCAATGTCGACTTTTGCTGTTTCAACAATGCTCGGCGGCAAAAAAATCGTGTTGTTCGGTCAGCTGATCGAGGAAAAATTCCTCATTAACAAATCGTTCGGTGTCGGTTCAACATTGTCGCTCGTGCTGATTATTCTTGTTATAATTTCAATGGTCATAATGCGCAGAGCGGACAGAGACGAAGGCAGGGAAGGAGGAACCCTCTGGTGAAAAAGTTCGGCAAATTCTTAAAGGGAGCATACCTCGGCATTGTCGTGCTGTTTATGTATCTTCCCATTGCGGTAATGCTCGTTATGTCGTTCACCGATTCGCGTTCGGCTGCAATATGGAACGGATTCTCGTTCGGTGCATACACTGCGCTTTTCTCCGACGGCGATGTTATGGATGCATTGCTGACAACGCTGCTCGTTGCAGTGATTTCAAGCATTCTTGCAACCGTTATCGGCACGGCAACAGCAATTGGTCTGCATTCCATGAAAAAGCGTCCCCGTGCCGTTGTTGAGTCGATAACTCAGCTCCCGATGGTCAATCCGGACCTTGTGACCGGTATTTCAATGATGCTTCTGTTTGCATTTATTGGCATAAAACAAAACGTGGGCATAACTCGAATGGTGATTGCACACATAACGTTTAATATACCGTACGTAATCTTTTCTGTTCTGCCGAAACTGCGTCAAAGCAGCGACTCGCTGTATGAAGCGGCGATGGATTTGGGATGCAGCCCGGTAAAAGCTCTTGCAAAGGTCGTTATTCCCGATATAATGCCCGGAATCGTTTCCGGTCTTCTGCTTGCGTTCACGCTCAGCATAGATGATTTTGCAATAAGCCTTTTCACCGGCGGAACGAGCACGAACCTTGCAATGCTGATTTATTCAAAAACGGCAAAGGGAGGCGTTCACACAAGTTCTGCGCGCTTTCGGCATTGATGTTCGTTGTTGTCGGCACGCTGCTTCTGATTGTAAATCTGCGCAGCATTCGACAGGAGAAGGAAGCCGAACAGCAGCGGCGGAAAGTTGCACAGAAAAACTGAATCCCGGCGCCGCACAGCCCGTCTTTTGCGGACAACGGCAGCAGCCGGTTAAATCTATTGGTTATTTTGCTGAAAAGCATAAAACATAAAAACGGAGGAAAAATAATGAAAAAACTTGTTTCACTGCTTCTTGCGGCAGCAATGCTCGCGCTGGTCGTTCCGGTTTTTACCGGCTGCAGCTCGGACAAAACTCTCAACCTTCTCAACTGGGGCGACTATCTTGAGCCTTCTCTGAAGGATGAGTCAAACGCCGCACCGGGATAACGATAAAAGAAAAAGTCGTCACCAGCAACGAGGAAATGATGATTCAGCTTCAGGCCGATGATTGTCCGTATGACCTTTGCATTCCGTCCGATTATGCAATTGAGCGCATGATCGGTGAAGGCCGCCTTGCAAAGATTGATTGCAGCAGCCTTAAAAACTACGAGAACATCGGTGAGGCATACCGCAACCTTGCATATGACCCGACGAATGAGTATTCAGTTCCGTACACATGGGGAGTTCTCGGCATTCTGTATAACAAAACGATGGTTGATGAAGCGGATCTCGGGCACTGGAATGTTCTTTGGAATGAAAAGTATAAGGATGAAATATACATGTACGACAGCGTTCGCGATGCAATGGCAGCAGCACTTATTTACTGCGGCTACGATATCAACACCGACAACGCGGACGAAATAAAGCAGGCTGCCGATGCTCTTATCGAGCAGAAACCCCTTGTTAAGGCGTATCTCACGGATGATGTTAAGGACAGCATGATTCAGGCAGCGGTGCACTTGCGCTTGTTTATTCCGGTGATGCCGTATGGTGCATGCAGGAAAACGAGGATCTCGGATTTTTCGTGCCGGAAGAAGGCAGCAACATCTATTTCGACAGCATTGTTATAACCGCAACAAGCAGCAAAAAGGAAATGGCGGAACAGTTCATCGATTTCCTGCTTGAACCCGAAGTTGCGGCGAAGAACATCGAATTCATCGGATACTCTTCCGCAAACACAAAGGTTCTCGACATTCTCGGGGATGAGTGGGCAAACAACACTGCATACAATGTTCCCGAAGAGGCCGTTAAGAAGAGCGTTATTTATCGCGATCTCAGCGACAAGATCGATATCTATAACGCACAATGGGATAGAATTTTCAAATAAGGCCAATCCTTAATATTATGAGCTTATACGCCGCAGCCGGAACCGACAGCAATGCCGCAGCCGTGTCTGCGGCGGTTTGCACAGCGAACGGGGATAAAAATATATAATCATTTATCTTGCAAAAAAGGAAGAATTATGATAGAATTCTTGGATAATTACAGTATACGAGGTGCAATATGATAAGGTTGTACGAATTGCATAAATGCCCCGAAAAGTATGTGGGCGATATTGAGGTTTCCGGCTGGATAAAAACCGCACGCGAGAGCAAGAACGTCGGCTTCATCGAGCTTGGCGACGGTTCGGCTTTCCGCAGCGTTCAGGTTGTTTATGAGCACGGCGAAATTCCCGAGTCCGTTTCAAAGTTTTTTGCAACCGGCACTGCAATAACGGTAAAGGGTGTGCTTGAGCTCACTCCGGAGGCAAAACAGGCGTTTGAAATCAAGGCCAACGAGGTTATCATCGAGGGCGAATGCCCCAACGATTATCCGCTTCAGAAAAAGCGTCACTCAATGGAGTATTTGCGCACGATTCTGCACCTGCGCCCCCGCACGAACACTTTCCAGGCTGTTTTCCGTGTTCGCAGCGTTGTTGCACAGGCAATCCATCGCTTTTTCGATGAACGCGGGTTCGTTTACGTACACACCCCGATTTTCACCGGCAGTGACTGCGAGGGAGCGGGCGAGATGTTCCGCGTCACGACCCTTGATATGGATAATCCTCCCCGCACCGAGGACGGCAAGGTGGATTTTTCAAAAGACTTTTTCGGAAAGCCCTGCAACCTTACCGTCAGCGGCCAGCTTCACGGCGAGGCATTTGCACTTGCGTTCCGCGATATTTACACGTTCGGACCCACATTCCGTGCAGAAAACAGCAACACCGCACGTCATGCCGCGGAGTTCTGGCAGATAGAGCCCGAAATGGCTTTCTGCGATCTCAACGGCTACATGGATACCGCAGAGGCGATGATTAAATACATCATCAAAACTGTTCTTGAGCGTTGCCCGGATGAAATGGAATTCTTCAATCGATTCATGGACAGCACCCTTCTTGAAAGGCTTAACCATGTTGTGAATTCCGATTTTGTTCGCTGTTCATACACAAAAGCTGTTGAGCTGCTTCAGGCATCCGGCAAGCAGTTCCAGTATCCCGTTTTCTGGGGCTGCGATCTGCAAACCGAGCACGAACGCTATATCTGCGAAGAGGTTTACCATTGTCCTGTGTTCCTCACGGACTACCCCGCAGAAATCAAGAGCTTCTATATGCGCCTAAATGATGACGGAAAAACCGTTGCGGCAGCGGATTTGCTTGTTCCCGGTGTCGGAGAGATCATCGGCGGCAGCCAGCGCGAGGAACGTTATGATGTTCTCAGGAAGAAAATTGAAGATCTCGGCATGGACATGAGCTATTACGAGTGGTATCTTGACCTTCGTAAATACGGCGGAGTTAAACACGCCGGTTTCGGCCTCGGCTTCGAGCGCATCCTGATGTACCTCACGGGTATTTCCAATATCCGCGACGTAACCCCGTATCCCAGAACGACCGGCAGCATGGAGCTGTAAGCGTTTGCGATATTTACGGAGCGGGTTTTGATTTAAAACCGAAAACGATTTGAAAATAATAAAGGGCTCAATGTCGGCGGTCAAATTAATGACTTGCAGGCATTGAGCCTTGTTGCTTATTTAACTGTGTTTCACTTGCCGAGAACCTGCGGAACACCGAAACGTTCGGCATCCTCAATTGCTTTTGAAACATCAACAGTGAACCACCGTCCGTTTTCATACAGAATTTTTCCCTGAACGATCGTAAGGCAAACGTCAGAACCGCAGGCGGAATAGACGACAGTTCCGCATGGATCATAAACGGGACGCAGACGGGGAGAATGTGTGTTAACCATGATTATATCGGCATCAAATCCGGGAATCAGCCGCCCGATCTCGTTCTCTCTTCCCTGTGCATACGCTCCGTTCACGGTTGCGAGTTTCAGCGCAGAATATGCGGGAACGGCCGTTGGGTCAAGGCTTGTGCCTTTTGCAAGCAGTGCGGCGAGCTTCAACTCTTCGAACAAATCGTGCGAATTGTTTGAGGCGCAGCCGTCCGTGCCGAGGGAAACGTTGACTCCGCTTTTGAGCATTGCGGTGATATTCGCAATACCGCTTGCGAGCTTAAGGTTTGATACGGGATTGTGTGCAACGGAGACGCCGCGCCGAGCAAGAATACTCATATCCCGATTCGTCAAATAAACTCCGTGCGCCGCAAGTGTGCGTGTGTTGAAAACACCGTTTTCGTTAAGAATTTCGGTTGGGGTTTTGCCATAGCGTGCGATACATTCATCGGTTTCGCGTTTTGTTTCGGAAAGGTGAATTTGCGTCACAAGATTATGCTTTTCGGCAAGCTCCGAAACCTTGCGCCAATGCTCGGGTCGGGATGTGTATTCGGCATGTATGCGACGTCGGCACGAATGCGCCCGTTTGCGGCAAGATGCCAGTCCCGAATCAATGCACGCGTTTCAATAACGGCTCTGTCCTGTTCAAAATCATAATCATCGCCGAGAGCGAGCACGGAATTGCAGAGCGAAGCGCGAATGCCGATTTCGGCTGCAACAGCGGCTGAATCAGGTTCAAAAAAATACATGTCGGAAAAAGAAGTTGTTCCGCTTGCGAGCATTTCCGCAATTCCCAAACGAACGCCTGCAAGCACTGCTTCGCGCGTGAGCCTGCCTTCAACGGGGAATATTTTCTTGAAAAGCCAGTCATTAAGCGCGTAATCATCCGCATAACCGCGCATTATGCACATCGCTGTGTGCGCATGGGTATTGATAAGCCCGGGCATGACAATATTGCCGTCAGCGTCGATGATGCGTTCGGCCGCAATTTGCATTTCGGGCGAATTCTTGTCGGAAACAAAGCTGATTTTCCCGTTTTCTATGCCGATGCAGCCGCCCGAAATAACAGGCAGTGCATCGTTCATTGTGATGATGTTTGCGTTTTTAATTAAAATATCCAACATAATTCAATTTAAACCAACAAAGCCGACTCACAGCCGTAAATGCTTCGGCAGAGCCGGCATGGAGCAGATGTTCGGTTAATCAAGCGGCATGCGCCTTAAAAACTCCGCAACGTGCGAAACGAAGCGTTTGCTTGCGGCGTTTCCGGCTTCAATGACCTCTTCACCGGACAACGGTTTGTCCAAAATCCCCGCAGCCATGTTTGTAATAAGCGTTATGCCCAAAATCCGCATTCCGCAATGCCGCGCTGCAATGCACTCAGGGACGGTGCTCATTCCGACTGCATCCGCACCGAGTGTACGCATTGCGCGTATTTCGGCGGGTGTTTCGTAATTCGGACCCAGGCAGTAGAAATACACGCCTTCGCGCACGTTTTCCCGAGCATCCGCACATACTGAACGGAAAAGTTCCATGTAGTCCCTGTCAAAAACGCGGCTCATATCCGGGAACCGCGGGCCGAACTCGTCTATATTCCGACCTGCCAGCGGGTTGACACAGTTGAATTTGATAAAATCAGAAATGAGCATCAGCTCACCGACTTTAAAATCACGGTTTATTCCGCCTGCCGCATTGGTTATGATCATTTTGTCAATGCCGATAAGCTTTGCGAGCCTGACGGGGAAGACAACTTCCTCTGCCGACCATCCTTCGTAAATATGAAGTCGACCCTGCATTAAAAGCACACGCTTGCCGCCGAGCAAACCCGCAATGAAGCGCCCTTTATGACCGATTGCAGTGCTTGTCCGCATGCGCGGAATCTCCCCGTAGTCAATGAAAATCGGATTTTGAACATTTTCACCGAGCGAACCCAGTCCGGAACCGAGTATAATAAGCACATCGGGTTCAAATCCGCTCAGTTTTTCGCGCAGAACTGCCGCGCTTTCAACATAATCACTGTAGGTAAACATATTTTCCTCCAAAAGGCCGAATTACCGAAAACTTCAAAGGCTTGCATCAGAGCAATCCGATGATGAGCAAAACAACAACGCCGGGAACTCCGAATATGCCGGTTATAAGTGCCGTCAGCCATGTTATGTTAATATAAAAGAAGCTTAGATTCAGCAAACCTGCAAAAACAAAGTTAAAAACAAACAGCAGCGCTGCACCGATAAGTGCATTGATAAGCAGTTTGAAAAAAATCTTGATGCTCAGGTTGAAAATTTTGAAAATGATAAATATAACCGCAAGCACGATGATGAACGTCAGAATCTGAGGAGCCATAAAAAGAATATCCTTTCCGGTTGATTTTAATCTTGGCGTTCGAACAATCGCTGCATCGGTAACCGGCGGGAACAGACAGAAAAATCTTAACCCGAGTCGGCTGCCGGCATTGAGCATGCACACGCCTATTGCTCTGCACGCCTTTGCTCCAGCAAAAAAATATATCGCCTTCGCGCCGCTTCGACTTCAAGCGCAACGATCTTTGCTTCATCCGGTGCAGCTGCATCAAACCTTGCCATTGCAGCTTTCCATTTGCGCAGTGCTGCGGCGGGTTCGTCGCTGAATGCTTTTTTGCTGTGCTTATCCATATTTTACAATACCTCCCTGTGCTTGTCAAATGATATGAAAAGCATCTGCAATGCGGGCAATATACATATTTTCAATAAAAACAAAATGCTCGGCGTGACGATGATTGCGATGCGGATTTGTGTGCGGCGATTTCTTAATCGTAGGCACAGAACGGAAAGTCAGGCGTTTTGACGCAAAAAAACCGGACAAACCGCAAGGGCAGTCCGGTATGATTGACATATGGAATTTCTGAAAGAATTAATCCGTTGATTCGAATATTCAATAAGATTATTTCCCGTTAAGGTAGGCTTCCTGCTCCGGTGTCAGCGAATCGATATGCAGCCCCATTGCATCAAGCTTCATGCGAATAACTTCATTGTCTATCTGCTTCGGAACATCGTAAAGCCCGGGTGCCGTTTCTCTTCCGTGTTCTGCAAGCCAACATGCGGAAAGAGCCTGAATTGCAAAGCTGAGATCCATTATCTCCGCAGGGTGTCCGTTGCCTGCAACGATATTAACGAGTCTTCCGTCCGCAAGCAGGTTCAGTATGCGTCCGTCTGCCGTTCTGTATCCGGTTATAAAGGGTTTGCGCTCGATTTTTTCAACAGCAATTTTCTCAAGATCTTCTTTGCTGACTTCAACATCAAAATGCCCGGCGTTGGCAAGAATGGCATTATGCTTCATCTTTTCGAAATGCCTTGCGGTAATGACGTCGCGGCAGCCGGTAGCGGTAACAAAAATATCGCCGATAGGTGCTGCCTCATCCATAGTCATAACGCGGAATCCGTCCATTACCGCTTCAAGTGCGCGGAAAGGATTTACTTCCGTAACAATAACATTTGCGCCCAGTCCTTTTGCGCGCATTGCAATGCCGTTTGAACAAAAACCGTACCCTGCAACGACAACGGTGCGCCCGGTCACCATGTTGTTTGTCGTGTACATGATTCCGTCCCAAACGCTTTGCCCCGTGCCGTGGCGGTTATCAAAAAGGTGTTTGCAGTCGGCATCATTGACCGCAAGCATGGGGAAGGGCAGTGAGCCGTCCTTTGCCCGTGCACGGAGCTTATGAATGCCGGTGGTCGTTTCTTCACAGCCGCCGATAAGGCATTCTGCATATTCGGGATGCTGTTCGGTAAGCATCGTCACAAATTCACCGCCGTCATCAATAATGATATGCGGTTTGAACTCAAGGACGCGGCGAATATGTTCATAATACTCTTCTTCGGTTGCGCCGAAAAATGCATGAACATCCATCCCGTCCTCGACAAGTGCGGCACAAATGTCGTCCTTTGTTGAAAGCGGGTTGCTCCCGGTCACGGAAACTGTTGCACCGCCGTCACGCAGCACGAGCGCAAGATATGCGGTCTTTGCTTCAAGGTGAACGCATACCGAAATCCGCAGCCCGCGGAAAGGCTGCTCGCGGACAAAACGTTCCCGCAGTGCACTCAAAACGGGCATAAAGTCCTTAACCCATTCAATACGTTTATGCCCCAAAGGAGCAAGTGATATGTCACGAATCGTACTCATTGTTTCCTCCCTGCCGCTTGCTTGCGCAAAACGAAACTTATCTTTTTCATAATTTAATAACACATCTTTGAAACAGCTGCTGCTTCAGCAAAAAGAATTCTACCATATATCAATGCAAATAGCAATATATTGAACCATACGAATGCTCCGGCAGGGTAATCGAAATGATATAATGTTCAAACCTCTTGCAATGCCGCAAAAGAGGTTGTAAAATAATAAGTTGTGAAAAATCGGGAAGACGAACAAAAACACCGATTGCTGAGCCGATATTTTCGGTGAAAGTGAAGCATTTGAATATTAAAAATAGCTGAAAGGACGCTTTCGCAGCGGCGGAAGCGGTAACTGTAATATTATGAACGAAAAGATTCGCAACGTTGCGATCATTGCGCATGTTGACCACGGTAAAACGACCCTTGTTGATCAGCTTCTGCGGCAGAGCGGTGTTTTTCGCACCAATGAACAGGTGCAGGACAGGGTAATGGACTCCAATGACCTTGAGCGTGAGCGAGGCATCACAATTCTTTCCAAAAACACGGCGGTAAACTACAAAGGCTATCGCATAAACATTGTTGACACTCCGGGCCATGCCGATTTCGGCGGTGAGGTTGAACGCATTCTGAAAATGGTTGACGGCGTGCTGCTGCTTGTTGATGCATTTGAGGGCTGTATGCCGCAGACAAGGTTCGTTTTGCGCAAAGCATTGGAATTGGGCAAGGTGCCTGTTGTTGTCATCAACAAGGTTGATCGTCCCGGTGCGCGCCCGTACGAGGTCGTGGACGAAACACTGGATCTTTTCATCGAACTCGGCGCAAGCGAAGAACAGCTGGATTTCCCGATAGTATATGCTTCGGCACGCAACGGAGTTTCAGGCTTTGAACCTGATGAAATGACCGAGAACATGCAGCCTGTGTTTGACACGATTATCAACCATGTTCCCGCTCCGGGAGGTGATGAAGACGCACCTCTTCAGCTGCTTATTTCAACGATTGATTACGATGACTATGTCGGCAGGATAGGTGTCGGCAGGATCGAACGCGGTGTTGCAAACCGCAACCGTGCCGTGACGGTCTGCGCCCTCGGCGGTGTTCCCCGTGAGGCAAAGCTTTCCCGCCTGTATCGGTTCGAGGGATTGAAACGCGTTGAGGCAGAGTCCGTCGCGCGGGTGATATCGTTGCCGTTGCGGGCATTCCCGGGATTTCAATCGGTGAAACGGTATGTGACCCCGCATGTGTTGAACCGCTGCCCTTTGTTCATATCGACGAACCGACTGTAAGCATGGATTTCATAGTCAATACAAGTCCTTTTGCGGGCAGAGAGGGAAAATACGTAACTTCACGCAATCTGCGCGACCGCCTGTTTAAAGAGGTGGAAACGAATGTTTCAATGCGGGTTGAACCCACTTCTTCAACCGATGCTTTCAAAGTCAGCGGCAGGGGTGAGCTGCATTTGTCGATTCTTATCGAAACCATGCGCAGGCAGGACTTTGAATTTGCAGTTTCCCGTCCGAAAGTAATAATGAAGCGCGACGAGCAGGGGCATCTGCTTGAGCCCATTGAGGAGCTGACAATCGACGTCCCGCAGGAATACATGGGCACGGTTATGGAAAAACTCGGAACGCGGCGCGCTGTTCTGAACAACATGATTAACGAAAACGAGGGAAGTGTTCGCTTAATTTTCGATATACCTGCGCGCGGACTGATGGGCTATCGCAGTGAGCTTCTGACCGACACAAGGGGCAACGGCGTAATGAGCCATATATTTAAGGATTATGAACCTTACACGGGCGAAATTGCGGAGCGTACACGCGGTTCGCTTATCGCTTCCGAATCCGGCGAGGCGAACTCATACGGTCTGTTTAACACTCAGGAACGCGGAAGACTGTTTGTTCGTCCCGGAGATCCGATTTACGAGGGACAAATTGTGGGTGAATGTTCCCGCAACGAAGATATTGTTGTTAACGTTTGCAAGCGTAAACATGTCACGAATATGCGCGCTTCCGGTTCGGATGAAGCTCTGCGTCTTACACCGCCGGTTGATTTAAGCCTTGAACAGTGCATGGAGTTCATTCGTGACGATGAGCTGGTTGAGGTAACGCCGAAGAATATCCGTATGCGTAAACGCCTTTTGACGAAGGACCAGCGGATAAAGGAATTTAACCGCAAGCAGTCACAGACAACCGAGTGAAATTAAGCGGTCACAGACAATCGACCGAAACTGATTCGAAGAAACAACTGCTTGCGGTCCCGCAAGCAGTCACAGACAATCGAGTGAGATTAACTCGCCGAAACAGATGCTTGCGGTCCCGCAGGCAGTCACGGACAATCGAGTAAAATTAAGCGGTCGCAGACAATCGATCGAAACTGATTCGAAGAAACAACTGCTTGCGGTCCCGCAAGCAGTCACAGACAACCGAGTGAAATTAAGCAGTCGCAGACAATTGAGTGAAAATAATCGGCAGAAGCGGCAGCCTGTGCGGACTGACGCAAAAGCACTGAGAACAGATCGGACAAGGAGGAGAGGATGAACGAATTCTTGAAATCATTGGCAGAAGCGGTTGCGGACAAGCTTTGGCTTGCACCTGTTATTGCAATTGTTTCAGGCGTGTTGACCTCGCTCATGCCGTGCTCATTGTCAACTATACCTTTGGTAATAGGTTTTGTCGGCGGGCAGGATTTGCCGCAGAACGGAAAGAGCTCGCGCCGTGCATTGCTGTTGAGCATTCTGTTTGCCGTTGGTTCAACCGTAACTTTCTGCATTCTCGGAATGCTTGCTTCAGCACTGGGCGGGCTTTTGGAACGCGCCGAAACCGTCCTTCATTTTGCGATGAGCATATTGCTTGTGCTGATGGCACTTCAGATGTGGAGGTAATTCGAATCATCCCTTCTGGAAACTCGGTGCTTGCAAAAAGCCGTTTAACAGGCGGCGTCGGTGCGTTCATATCCGGAATAATTGCCGGATTGTTTGCTTCGCACTGTGCGCTGCCGATAGTTTTTGCTTTGATGGCGATTGCTGCTGATGCGGGCGGCGGGAATGTTCTGTTCGGATTTATTCTTTTGCTCCTGTTTTCGGCAGGACATGCAGTGCTGTCTGTGGCGGCAGGCACAAGCGTTGGCTTTGTTCAAAGATTAACTTCAAATGCAAAATATGAAAAAATCAGCAGAGTAATTCGCATTGTACTCGGCATAATCATCATACTTGTTGCGCTTTATCTCGCGTATGAAGGGCTGACGGAGTGCCTTGCACATAATGCGGCGTAAGACAGCATCGGTTTCAGATATAAAAACAGGCACAATAAGCCCGTGCTGCCGACGGGGGAAGGGAATTCAAAAAGATGTATTCCGCAAATTGTAATGATTCAGCAAGCGAAACAACAAGAGCTTGGGCGGAGATCGATCTCGGCGCGCTTAAGCATAATTTTGAATATGCAAAAAAACGTTCCGACCGCAGGGTTATATGCGTTCTGAAAGCGGATGCGTACGGACACGGCGCGGTTAAATGCGGGCAATTCCTGCAGCAGCACGGGGCTGAAATGTTCGCGGTTGCGGCGCTGAGCGAAGCTGTCGAGCTGCGTGAGAACGGCATCACAATTCCGATTCTGATACTCGGTTACACCGCTCCCGAATGTGCCGAAATCCTCAGCAGGCTGAATATCGAACAGACCGTTGTGGACGAAGCTCATGCTGCTGCGCTGAATTGTGCGGCAGGCAGGCTCGGGGTCAAGGTGATGGTCCATATCGCACTTGACACGGGTATGTCACGCATAGGTATATTCGCACAGAGCAATCACTCCGAGGCTGTTGAGGCGGCGGAGCGCATTTATCACATGAAAAACCTTGACACTGTCGGAATGTACACGCATTTTGCCGTTGCGGACGACCCTTCGCAAAAGGCTTTCACCGATTTTCAATACAACAATTATCTTGCCGTTTTTAACGGACTTGCCGCGCACGGTATCCGAATCAAAAACTGCCATGTGAGCAACTCTGCTGCAATACTGACGGATGTGAAGCATTTCGATTCCGTCCGCGAGGGAATTATGCTTTACGGCATGTACCCCGACAGCGAACCGGTCGAGAACGGCCCGCTTAAGCCGGTTATGACGCTCAAAGCGCGCGTTTCACAGGTTCGAAATCTGCCCAAGGGCGCAACCGTGAGCTACGGAAGAACATATCGCGCCGAGGAAGGCATCACAAGTGCCGTAATTCCTGCGGGGTATGCGGACGGCTATCCGCGCAGGCTTTCGAACATGGGAAAGGTTTTCATAAACGGAAAAGCATACAACCAGATCGGGCGCATATGCATGGATGTCTGCATGGCGGATGTAACCGGCGGCGATGTGCGGCAGGGTGATGAAGCGATTCTGTTTGGGCGGGGCGGCATGAGCATTGAAGACGTGGCTCAAATTGTGGGAACCATAAACTATGAATTGACCTGTCTCGTCACTGAGCGTGCAAACCGTGTTTATGTCAACAACTGAAAAATAATTAATGCCGAAATTGATATTCAGGTAAAAAAATGCTTGACAAGAGAATATAAATGTTGTAATATAGCATCATTAAAGACTGTTGCACCGGAATGCGGGCAAGGTTTTTATTGGTGCGTGAAACTGCACCTGCCTTCAAAAACATAACACTGCTTGACTGTTCGCTTATTTTTCAAACAGTTAACCTGAAATATTTTATTGTTTGTTTTCAAATTTTAAACATATTATTTTTTTGAATTCGCAGGAGGGGGAATATGGACTTTGACAGTTCGATCTACGAAGCTGTAAAGATGATAATAGATGAATGGTATCCCCATGGACTTGTGTCCTGCTGCTGTGCATCGGTCCATGAATTCGGGGCTGAGGCGGCAATGATAGCTGTGCGGATCGAACCGAACATGAACGTTCGGCAAATTTCGGCTGTTATAAGCGATGTTTTTAACACTCAGTTTCCTGATAAAATCTTAGCAGAGCGGAAATGCCGCGCACCGGCAAGGCGTATTTTGCGCAGCATTAAAGAGCTGAAGTGCGGAAAAGATCCCGCGGCAACTGTGTGCAGGTACAATAAGCAAAGATAAATCTATGAAAAATTAAAAACCACTTAAGTCGTTTGCAGAACACACAAAAGAGCGGCGGTGCAGCTTTGTGCATCGTCGCTCTTAAATTTCAGCCGGAAAGGGGCATACGGTCCGACTGAACGGAATTGAACAGTATGACGGCGTTATGCCGGCTGAACAGTATCTTTTTTGTAATATTGTGCCTGAGCATTCCAAAGTTCAAAATATTTGCCGCTTTCATCCGCAAGCAGGTCGGAATGGGTGCCCTGCTGAATCACGCTGCCGCTGTCAAACACGGCGATCTCATCACAGAATTTGCAGGAGGAGAGGCGGTGCTGATGTAAACCGCAGTCTTATCACCTGCAATTTCATCGAATTTTGAATAAATCTCCGCTTCGGCAATCGGGTCAAGTGCTGCCGTCGGTTCGTCAAGAATAATGAACGGCGAATCCTTATACAATGCTCGTGCAATGGCGATTTTTTGCGCTTCACCGCCGGAAACGTCAACGCCTTCCGTATCGACGCTCTTATAAAGATATGTATCAAGTCCGTGCGGCATTTTTGCAAGCTTCTCGCCGAACCCTGCCTTGTTAAGACAGTCGAGCACACGTGCGGCATCGTATGTTTGGCTTGCTGCAACGTTCTGCCCGAGGGGCAGTGCCAGAAGTTGGAAATCCTGAAATACCACAGAGAATATCTTCATGTAGTCATCGTAACGATATTTTCGAATATTGATGCCGTTGAGCAGTATTTCGCCTTCGGTCGGGTCATACAGGCGGCAAAGCAGCTTTATGAAGGTTGTTTTGCCGCTGCCGTTCATTCCCACAACTGCGAGACGGCTGCCAACTTTGAACTTCATGTTCACATGGCGGAGTGCATACGCTTCACTGCCGGGATATTTGAACGACACATCACGAAATTCAACATCATACTGAATATCGCTGCGCTTTTCGGTGGTGAGGCTGCCCTGATACATTGTGTTCGGAGTATCCAAAAGCTCAAACACCGTGTCAAGGAAACTTGAATTGATTCGCATCACGCCGATGCACTTCATCAGTTCCGAGAAGCCTCCGAAAAAGCTTGTTACCGAACCGATATACTGCGTTGCGGTGCCGAGACCGAATGCGCCCGCCCACGCCTTTATGCAAACAAGCAGATAAATCAGACCGGTCAGAAATGCGGACACGCAGCTTGAAAGCGCAATGAGCAGTCCCATGGGTCCCTTTGCATATTGTGCAAAGGTGGATTTCATGCTGAATGTATTGTTATTTTCAAGGTAATACTCGGCAATGTCCTGCTGCTTATAAAAGCGCATATCCGCCATTCGGGCTCTGTTGGAGGAGGCGCTTGAAAAATAACCGAATACACGGTTGCCGAAAGTGCCCTGTTCATCGTTGCGTTCCCAATAGGAGTTGCCTTTTGTTGCGCAGACGGGTGCAGCAAGTGCAGCCGCAAACAGAAGGGCAATGAAACCGACGGTGAAGAGCGGGGAGTTCAGAAAGCCGAGCCCGGATGCCTGAGGAATCTTTGCAAAGAACAAACCGAGGGAAAGTCCGATGCCGCCGAGGATCTGAAACAGTGCATTGCAGCCGGAGCGAAAGATTTCAATCGATTGCATAAGGCCGTATCCGGTGAAGTTCTGGCTTTGCCATATCTGCGATTGAAGCTCGTAAACGCGCTGACTGTCAGCATTCGGAAAATCCATATCAAGCCTTTTTTTTTGCCGAATACGGACTGCATCTTGGCATAAAAAGTGGATTCCTCCGCTTCGCGCCAATGCTGCAAAATCGCATTGAGCAGCATTATCCCGGCGGTCGCGCCGAGCGTCAGCAAAACCCAATTGCGGAGTGCGGCAGGGTTTCTGCTGCCTGCAAGCTCATTCAGCAGCTGAGCTGAAAACCAGATCGTCACAAGCGGGCTTGCGGCGGCTGTGAGTGCGCTCAAAAATATCGAAACAAATGTTCCTTTGCAGGGTTTAAACAGTATTTTCCATGCGCGCAAATTGTTTTTGAACGCAGCGGCGAAACTTGTTTTTTTGTTGGTATTGTTACTCATTTTCACTCACTCCTTTCATTTGATTGCGGCGTCGGGAGAACCGTCTGACGTGCCGTCCTGATTATCACTGCGGTAGTACTTGCTTTGAACTTCGAACATATAGGCATAGCCTCCGCCGTTTTTCAAAAGCTCGTCATGCGTGCCTTCCTCTGCAATTTTCCCGCTGTCAACAAAAATGATTCTGTCGCAAAAACGCGTTGAGGCAAGGCGGTGAGAGATGAAGAACGAGGTTCGTCCGTGCGTCATATCATTGTATTTTTGATAGATGTCATTTTCTGCAATAGGGTCAAGTGCAGCGGTAGGTTCGTCAAGCACGAGTATCGGTGCGTTTTTATACAATGCCCTTGCAAGCATGAGCTCTGCGTCTGCCCGCCGGAAAACTCAACTCCGTCCTTAAACACACGCCTGCCGAGATGCGTTTCAATGCCCTTGGGGAGGGACTTAATTTTTTCGGTCAGACCTGCCTTATCAATGCACTGCCAAACGCGGGCTTCATCGATTCCGTCAACACATTGGCAACGTTTTCCTTAACGGTGACGTCAAGCACGGAGAATTCCTGGAAAACAGCCGAAAAGAGCGCGTAATAGTCGTTGCGGTTAAACTTGCGGATATCTTCTCCGTTAAGCAGTATGCGCCCTTCGGTCGGGTCAAGAAAACCGCACACAAGCTTCACAAGCGTTGTTTTGCCTGCGCCGTTAAGACCGACAATTGCAAGCTTTTCACCCGGATGAACGGTCAGATTAATGTGAGAGAGCGTGTCTTTATCCGCCTTCGGATAGCGGAAGGAAACATCATCAAGCCTGATTTCATATTGTTTGTTCGGTTCAAAAGCGATTCTTTCGCCGCCGTTAAGGTCGAAAGGCTCGTTCCAATCAAGAAATTCGCGAATCGTGGAAATATCAAGGCTCTGCTTGTGCATTACGGAAAGCTTATCAAGAATCTCAACGACCCACTGTGCGAAGCCGCTCAGTGCCGCAAAGTACAGAAGAAATTGGGAGGCAGGCAATCCGTTTTTGACGGTGATTCCGATAAGAAACGCATAAGCGATGCCGTTGCGCAAAAAAGTCAGAACGATATCAATGATATTTGCCCAAATATATTTGCGCTCGCGCTTTGCACAAAACGCACTGTACAGGCGCATTGTGCTGCCCCAAAGCTCTTCCAACCAGCCGCGCAGGCCGAACATGCGGATATCCTTAGCAAACTCGCGCGATGTTGCGGTTTTGTTTGCGTATTCGATCTTTTTTGTAAGCTCAAGCTCTTCGCTGCGATGGAGATAGCCCCATTCGTTGATGCGTTTGCTTGCAAATAGCTGACAGCCGTTGTTGCGGCAACAAGTGCGGCAAGCCAAAGGTTAAGGTTCGTCAGCAAAGCAAGATAAACGATAAAGCCGATGCATGACGTCATCAGATCCGTCAGAGTCGTCCAGATGGCTTCGGATGCCTCTGAGTTGGCGGAGCAGGCAGCACTTGCCTTTTCTCCGAGGGCAAGAAAATCCGTGTTCAAAAGGTTCGGATAGGATGTTTCGGCATATTTGCGGGAAATGCTGAGATAGATTCCCTGGCTCCGAACGGCGATTCTTCCGAACAGCGCATTCGTATCAACATAGGACCGAAGCCCGGAAAGCAGCATGAGCACCAAGGCAAATGCCGCAATTGTGAAAACAACACTGCCGAGGGATGAGGAAAGCTCGATTTTGTTCAGAATTGCAGGTGCAATAAGCAGTTCGGCAACGCTTTTGCCCGCGCTGAGCAATGCAAGCACGATGCAGAGCGGGAAAACACTCTTTGCGTACTTTCGGGATGTGCGCAGCATGAATCCCGTGTTCTGCCAAAGATTGTACTTCGGTTTCGGTGCTTTTTTTGCGCCGGGTTTGGATTGAATTTCTGTTTTTGTTCTTTTGTCCATTGTATCAACCGCCTTTCAGCTTTTGATGTTTGCATTATAGCCGAAATTCGTTCGAGCTGCATATTTAGGGGACGAATTGTTGATTGGCGGGGACGAATTGCAGTTTTGCCGCCGCAGAAGGCGGGCGGAGTAAGGCTCTGCGTGATGTGAAGCAAAAAAACACCCGAATGCAATGCTGCATCGAATGTGTGAAAAAATAAGTGAAAATACAGGCAATTATTCCTGCGGAAGAAGTATTTCCGCAGTGAACGCTCCGTCCTCGGAGTTAAAGCTCAAATATCCGTCATGCTTTTCAACGATATTTTCAATGCGGGAAAGCCCGAGGCCGTGTCCCAAACCCTTTGTTGTTGCAAAAACGCGGCCGAGTTTGCCGAGCTTTTTTTGAGAGGTGAAATTTGTGAACGAGATATAGAGCCGGCTGCCCTTCATGTCCATATAAACACGGATGAGCCTGTTTTGCGGCGGGAGAGCCATGCTTGCATCGATTGCATTGTCGAACAGATTTCCGAGAATGCAGCACAGGTCAATTTCGGATATTTTAAGTTTCACGGGAATATGTGCATCAACGCGGACATCGATTTCCCGTGCTTTTGCAAGTGAAACTTTGCTGTTCAAAATTGCATCCGCCATGGAGTTTCCCGTTCGGATCGAACTGTCAAGAATCGAAAGGTTCGTATCGAGCTCGTTCAGATATTCCCTTATTCCGACAATATCATTGTTTGCGGCAAGAAACTTGAGCGTTTGAATATGGTTGTGATAATCGTGCCGCCATCCGCGCATTTTTTGATACATGTTTTCAACTTCGCGATAATGCGTCTCAATAAACTCATTTTGGTCGGCTTCAAGCTGCCTGTCATAATGCTTTTTTAAAATGCACTTTAAAAGGCTTTTCATCGATTTCACTCCGTATATATTGAAAATCTGTTTCACAAGTGCGCAATTATCGCACGGTTAAGCGGTTCGTATGCGCCGCGGGGAAGGGGAAGCGCGGTTCCGTCCGAAAGCTGAACCTCGGTTTTTGTAACGTGTGCAACGAACTTAAGGTTCACAATAACGGCTCTTCCGATGCGGTGAAAACCGCTGCCGAGCTCCTGCTCAAACTCGCTTAATGTGCGCTTGACCGTGTATTCGCGCTTTGCGTGAACGGTAACATAATTGCGGAAAACTTCAAGGTAGTGTATCTCGTATATCGGTATGCGAAGCATTTCGCCGCCGCTCTCAAAGCATATGCAGCGTTCGTTCTGCGTGATTTTTTGAGCCGCCCGGTTCAAAACAGAGAAGAATTTTTCCTTGTTGAGCGGTTTCATGAGATAATGCAGCGCGGCAACATCGTAGCCCTCGGCAATATAATCCGAATAGCCGGTGATGAACACAATTTGAACAGCTTCATTTTCGCGGCGAACCTTACGCGCCGCCGACACACCGTCCATCCCGCTCATTTCAACATCAAAAAGCAGGATATCGAAAGCTTTATACTCGTCATAACGAAAAAGAAAGCTTTCGGCAGAAGGGAAAACCTCAATCTCAACCTCCGTACCGCGCTGTTTTGCCCATTCAAGCAAAAACGACTGCACGAGTGCTGCATCGGTTTTACTGTCGTCGCATATTGCAATGCTGTATTTCATACGCATACCTCCGAGGAGCTCCGAAGCCACTGCATCTATTGTACCAAAAAGAAGCATCATCCGCAAGCAACCGTTGTTTGATATCCGAAAAAAACTACAACGGCAAATATATTGCACGGAGAGAAGGAGCTGCGCCGGTGACCCTTTTGCTCAGAGCATTCTTTCGCCGTCCATAAACACGGCTTTAAGGTTTAAATTCGCATCAAACACAGCAAGATCCGCAGCGCGGCCGCACTCAAGTCCAAACGGAGCGGAATCGCCGAAAACGGAGGCGAAAGGTGCATACGATGCGGCAAAGAATGCGTCGGACGGCGAAATGCCGAACGAAACAGCGTTGCGAACCGCATCGGCAAGGGATATTGCAGAACCCGCAAGCGTGCCGTCCGCAAGAGCGGCGCATCCGTCGGACAAAACGAATTCCTGCCCGCCCAAGCTGTACCGACCGTCGGGCATTCCTGTGCAGCGAAGCGAATCCGATATCAGGCAGGTTTTTTTGCCGAAGACCCGAAAAACTCCGCGAACCACGGCAGGGTGAACATGCAGCCCGTCACAGATAAGTTCAACGGGAATTCCGAGATCGGCTGCCGCGCCTGCAATACCGGGGGAACGGTGCAGGCAGTCGTTCATGCCGTTGAAAATATGCGTAACATGGGAAGCTCCGGCTTGAAATGCGGCAATTGCCGTGTTGTAGTCAGCCGCACTGTGGCCTTCCGAAACGGTGCAGCAGCCCGAAACGCTGCGAATGAATTCAAACGCACCTGCAGTTCGGGCGCAACGGTTACGAGTTTTATCCGACCGCCGCTTGCGGCATTAAGCTGATGAAACAATGCTGCATCGGGCGCAAGAAGATTGCATTCGGCCTGCGACCCGCGCTTACTGCTGCTGAGAAAAGGCCCCTCAAGATTTATGCCGATGCATTTTGCGCCGGCAAAGTGATGCAGCTTCTTCGGAGTACGCTTGATGAATTCCTCGCGCATACGGCAGAACGCATCGATTGAACGCATGGCGGCAAAAAGCTCCTCTGCACATAAAGTCATTGTTGTTGCAAGGAAAGAGGTTACGCCTTGGCTGAGATAGTATCGTGAAAGGCGGAAAAGCGGGGAATTGAGCGGAAAACTATCGGCATCAAACTCATTGCATTTGTAATTGCTGCATTCGTGAATGCTGCATTCGTGAATGTCGTTCAATACATTTCTGTCCGAAAAATCCGCATCCGAAAAATCTGCGCCGCATGCCCCGTGCGTGTGGATATCAAAAAGTCCGGGAACAACAAAGCCGCCGTGCGCATCGAGCGTTTCGCATTCGCAATCAGATGCACAGGAATCGTTGCTTCGGCGCAATGCAGTGATTGTGCTGTCAAACTCGATACTACCCGTTTGCAGTCCGCAGGGGAGCAGCAGAGAGGCATTTTTGATAAAAAAACGTTTCATTATATTAAATACTGACCTTAGCCGATGAATGTCGAAATTCGCACACTTAATTCAAAACAATTACTTATTCTGTATCATCTGCGCAAGTCCGATCTTTGCACTGCGCAGAAGCAGACGAAGTGCATGCGAAACGGATTTGCGGGTATCCTCATCCATATTTTTAAGCGAGCGGAGCATTGTTTTGACGCATACGAACCAATTGTCTGAAATATCTCGGAGCGTCTTTGCATTTGTATCCTGCATAACGGCGTAAACGGTATCGACAAATTGCTCACGCTGCCTGTTATCCATTCCTGCGAGCCAATGCTTGAGCGTGAAGTCGATAAACATGCTGCTGTTGTTGACCTTTTCAAGATAGGTGAACTTGTCGCACAACAGTTCCCAGGAATAAATATCGTGCTGCATAATTCCGCTTTCGGTACTGTGAATGATTGTATACTTTTCTTCGTGACCGAGAAGCATGCCGACGACGGATGACTGCGGAACGAAAGTGTTCACAAGCACGCAGATGCTTTTGTAGCTGTCCGAATTCAAAACATCTTCCGTGAAGCCCGGGCCGTCATAATTATAAATATGAGTGATTCGGCGGCGGGCAGCCTGTTCGCAAAATGCTGAGGCATAAACGGCGAGGTTGCCGCCTTTTGAGTGACCGCCAACGGTTATATCGCCGCCGTTTGAAGCGGCAATACGGTTCAGATAGTCAACGGCATTGCTTTGAGCAGGAACGGGACAGACAAAACACATGTTGAAATCCTCCTTCCAACCGACAAGCGTGCTGTCGGTTCCACGAAAAAAAACATACAGCTTGTTCTTGCTCGGACGGAATGTGACGGCGGAAAACTGAGTTTGCGTTGCGGCATCAAAAAGGTGTGAGTAGCCAAAGAGCTCAATATCCCGAAACCGGCGGCTGTTTAAAAGCATTTCAAGCAGTTTCGCATCGTTTTCCTTGCGCAGAGAGCCCGGCTTTTTATGTTCAGCGAAATAAGCGCCGCTGCGGCATCCGCAATGGTGACGGAAACAGGGGAGTCACAGGGCATGATAAGCTCAAACGGCAAATAGCTCAGCCGTGCAAAAACGGCACCGTCAACCTCGTTGAAAGGACTGACGGATAGAGGAAGGTCGCCGCGCCATATGAGATAGTCAAATATGTTTGCCATTATTAATCAAAACCTTTCCAAGGATTCGGCAATAACCGCTTAACGGAGCGACAACGGATAAAAAAACGTATGAAATGTGAAACAACTGCAAACCGTTGCTCACTTCAGAACTTTTGGGTTATCCGCTGACGAATGTATTTCAACTAAACCATTGTCGAAACTCCGCAATTGAATTATAATGTAACCGACGGCAAAAGGTCAAGCCCTGTGCCTGAATTTGCCGCAAAACAGCCGAAGGCTCTGTGCTGCGGCGCAGTTAAAACGGATACGGAGAGAAATATGCTTCTTGAAAATGTCGAAAAATACATGATTTGGCTCTTCTTTTACAGTGTGGTAGGTTGGATTTACGAAAGCACGCTGTGTTCTGTTCGTGCTCATAAGTTCATTAACCGCGGCTTCCTTAACGGTCCGTACTGCCCGATTTACGGTTGGGGGGCAGTGCTCGACATTCTGATACTCGGAAAAGTTCAAAACCCTGTGCTGTTGTTTTTCCTCGGTGCAATTGTAACGTGTTCTCTGGAATATTTCACCTCATACATCATGGAAAAACTTTTTCATGCGCGTTGGTGGGATTATTCAAAACGCAAATTCAACATTAACGGACGCGTCTGCCTGCTCGGTGCGGTTGTGTTCGGAGCATTTTCGGTTATTCTGATAAAGCTTGTTCATCCGCTTGTGTCCGATGTTACGAACAGCCTCCCCCGTGCTGCACTGCATTGGCTTGCGGCGGTGATGTTTGCAATAATTGCGGCGGATGAATGCGTCACGATCGGCGGCATTGCGGGATTTAATAAAAAACTTAAGGAGCTTGCCGCAGCGATAGAAAACGTAAAGGCAGATATAGGACTGAAGCTGCACGATAAGGGAGGACTCGGAAGCGAAGTGTACAACGCTGTTCATAATGCAGCGGCTGTGTTTGTTCAAAAACTGAATGCGCAGCAGCGGCGTATACTTGCGGCATTCCCGAAACTTCGAACCATGGAACATAACGATATTCTGAATGATGTTCGCAGGTTGATTGCAGACGTCGAAAATCGGCGCAGGAAAAACAAAAATAAGCATAACGACTGACAAGTGAGCTTGCCGCAGCCTGCGGAGAGAATGCAGTTCTGCCGGGCGATTCGGGCGGCAGAATAAGAATAAACAAAGGAAAGGACACAAAAAATGAAAGTTCTGATAATGAGCTGCGACACCGGGGAAGGACACAACAGTGCGGCGCGTGCGCTCGTGGGTGCATTCAACAGACGAAATATCGATTGTACTTTGATTGATCCGCTGATATTCCGCGGGCGCAAAGCAAGTGAAATTGTCTCTGCTTCCTACACTGCAATGCTGAGAAAAGCACCGGCGTTGTTCGGGATTATTTATAAAGCAGGCGATATTTACAGTTCAACGAGAATAGTGTCCCCTGTTTATTATGCAAACTCAAAGTATGCTCCCGGCCTGCGTGAGTATATCGAAGGTAAAGGATTTGATGCCGTTGTTTCAACGCATCTTTTTCCGATGGAAGCGTTGACGGCAATCCGAAAAAAGGGAGGGTTCAACATTCCGTGCTACGGTGTGCTGACGGATTACACCTGCATTCCGTTTTTCGGCGAAACAAAACTGGACGGGTATTTTATTCCGCATGAGGAGCTGCGCGATGAAATTGCAAAATGCGGAATACCGAAAGAGAAGCTGTTCGCAACAGGCATTCCCGTAAGCAAAAAATTCGCTGTACACGAATCAAAAGCGGCGGCAAGAGCGGCACTCGGACTTCCGGCGGACAAACCCGTTATGCTCATCATGAGCGGGGGCGTCGGCTGCGGAAACATCCTTGAGCTTTGCGACACGCTTGAGCGGTGCAGCAGCGGGGATTACCTTGCGTGCGTTCTGACGGGGCATAACGCTTCACTGAAGCAGAGCATTGATGAACGATTTACTTCGGCAGGGCGGATAAAAACCGTGAGTTTCACAAAACAGGTGAATCTTTACATGAATGCGGCGGATGTAATGCTGTCCAAGCCCGGAGGATTGACAAGCACGGAAGCCGCTGTTGCAAACGTCCCGCTCGTGCAAATGCTGACATATGCGGCATGCGAAGCAAAAAACATTGCTTTTTTCACCTCTCACGGGCTTTCGATACGTGCTGCGAATGAGCGTGAAGCGGTTTCGGCAATGTGGAGCTTAACGGACGACAAACAAAAAGCGGAAAAAATGCGTGCAATGCAGCGCGCCTGCATAAACCCGAATGCGGCGGACGATATTGCGGCAAAGGTGGCTGAAGGATGGATATAAGTTCTTTTGCACGGTGTGCGGCATACGCGGCGTTCGGCTTTGCCTGCGGCGGAGTTATGTTTTGCAGATTCATGCCGCTGCTGCTCGCAAAAAAAGATATAACAAAGCTCAGCTCGGACGGGAATCCCGGTTCTGCAAACGTATTTATAAATTGCGGGATACCGCTCGGGCTGCTGTGCCTGTTTCTTGATATGTTCAAGGGTTTCCTGCCCGTGCTTCTTGCGGAAGAAAACTATGATGTCCGTCGATTGTCCTTTGCGATTCTGATTGCGGCTCCGGTGCTCGGTCATGCGGTTGCTCCGTTCGACCGTTCAAAGGGCGGCAAATGCATTGCAACAGCTTTCGGCGTCCTGCTTGCGCTGATTCCGCAAACAAAAATCGTATTCCTGCTTGCCGGGTTGTATATACTGTTTTCAACTGCAATCAAGATTTCTCCGAATCGTGTGCGCAGCACAGTAACGTTTGCACTGTTCGGAACTTTTGCCGCCGTGATGCTGCTTTTAAAACGGCGTGCGCCGCTTGCAATGGGATGCCTGCTGGTTTCTTCAATTGTAATTGTGAAACATTCAAAACTCTTTTGCTCGGACGAATGTGCCGAAGAGGGCAGCGCCGTAAGCGAAGACGACGGAAACAAGGCAAAAATATAAAACGAGAAAAAGTGAAATTAAAAATGCAGCTTTACAGCTGAGACGTGTCGGCAAATCCGAAGGAACGGTGAACGGCACGGAGATGCATAAATATGTCATAAAATATCGTCAGGCTATAACAAGCTATAACGAACCCGTATGTGAACAGGGTAAACGGAAGAATTATTCCTGTTTAAGCTGATTGCATATATCATCCAAATCCAAGGCTATTTCGTGCAGTGCGGAAATAAGCTTTTTTGTGTTATTCAGATTATAATTGCTGCGTCCGAGCAGATAGTCCGTTGTGACATCAAAAAAATCAGCAAGACGCAGTATAGCTGTGCTGTCCGGATTCGTTTTTCCGGTTTCATAATTGGACAAAGTTTTTTGATCTATGCCGGTTGCGCGAGCAACGTCTATTTGACGAAGATCGCGATCTTCACGCAGTTCACGTATTCTGTTCGCCATTCTACGATTAAAGCCTTCTTTCAATGCATGGTTTAATGCAGTCTTATTATGCGCTCAGAATTCGATGCTGTTCGTTCTTTCGACATAATGCGACTGTCATTTGCGGAATTATACCAAAAAATTACTCACACCCCCTTGACATACTAAAATAAGTATGATATCATTCGCTTGTACTAAAAAAATTAGTATAATACACGTTCGGAAGGAGCATACACATCATGTACGGAAAAAACATCAGGCAACTCAGAACCAGATTATTCATCGCACTCGCAATTGCAGCAATTGCAACCATTGTAATGGCAGTCGCAACGTTGGCGGACGGAGAAACTAGCGTCGGAGGAATGATTTTCACGCTTTTGTTGGCTCTGCCGATACTCTTCTTGAATTCTACGGCCTTTTAATTGCACCCAGCTTTTGTTGGATTATTATAAAGCCGGTTTTAAGGGAGTTGCGGCATGTTGTGTAGGCGTGGCGGCGGGCAGTTTTTTCCTCGCTATATGGGGCATTCTCAAAATGATGTTCGGCGGATTGGTCTGCGCCGTAAAGTCTCTGGCAGTCGGAGCGCAGGGAAACAAGAAATGTTCCGTGCAATAAAGACGCAAACAGATAAGGAGACGCAGAAATGAAACGATTCTTTCTTATGTGGTGGCTTGTAATTGCATTGTTGCTGAGTGGGTGCGGATCTCGGCGTCCCGTGTTGAAACGCCGACGGGAGAACCTGTGCCCACTCCGACCCCGAGTGGGTGCGGATCGTCGGCGTCCCGTGTTGAAACACTGAAAAGCTGGTCTTTTCAGTATAACGAGGGCACAAGCGATTACAGCCTTTTCTTTGGTTTGGCTGATAAAAATGATAAACCCCTGTCAGCCGGTGTTGATGTTGATATTCGTATTGTAAACGATGAAAATGAAGAAGTCTATACCGGCACAAAGTCCGTTTCGCCCGATGATTTCGGCTGTTATACCAGCCGGGCTGCCGGGGAACAGTATCTTGCCAATGTGAGAATCCCTGCCGCTGAGATCAAGGCAGGAAAGTCCGAAAGCGGGAAGGTTTATTTCACCGTGTACAAGGGAAACGCGCTTCAGTTTGACGAAGTAAATTGCGATGCTCTGTATTGCTTGCCTATTGAAGAAGTTCAAGTGACGTTTGATTCATTTCCGCTGGATCTGAAGATGAAGGACTTCATGGGCGGTACGGCATCCGTGATTCAAATTCAAGGAGCTGAGTTTAAGTTTGACAAGGACTATATTCCGAAGCTGACCGTTACGATTACCGGAGAAAAGAAAAGCGGGAGCAGGGATTCAGGGTATGACATGATTAGTTATAAGCTGTATGACAGTGCGGGTTATCTGGTAGACTCCGGCAATATATACCTTTCTTCTTTGAGTGCCGGAGATAAGTTCAAGGATAACTCCGTTGTGATCTATGACATTACTCCCGGCGAATCCTACACATTCCGGTTATCGGAATACAGCTGATGAACTCTCGTAATCTTTTCATAAATACAATGGTCGAACTATTCTGAAAAATGAACCGTTCTACCGGTTTCGAGAACAAAACCGGGCAACTTGCGAAGGGTTGTCCGGTCCGCCGCAGTTTTTCCCACGGCAAGCCGCGGATCGGCTTTTCGCAAAAGTGCAAAAAGCTGCTCGGCACGTTCGTCAACACCGAGTGCGGCAAAGTCGGGTTCCTTCGTTGTGCTTTGAATTAGGTTAACGATTCTGTTGCTCAATTCTATCTGAGCCGAGATGTCGCCACCGTTGTCAAGAACGTTATCCAGTCCTTTCTGAATCACGTCCGCCAAATATTGCGCCAACACCTTGGAAGCTTCTGCCTTGTCAATCGGGGCAACAGCCTTGCGAGCCTCCGGAATTTCCGCAAGCTCGCGGGTCAATGCGTTATTGATGACTTGTTCGTACAGGCCGGGGTGCAGCATGGCAATAAATCCTCAATTCTTCCGCTGATTAGAGAATCTTATATCTAGTTCTCATTATATGCCCTATCGATTAACGGCTTTGCTTTCTCAAAATCTGTACCGTTTTGAAGGCAAAGTTCAACTGGACCACAGCCCCAATGACCGATATTCGTAACATCTCTTGAAAAGCCTTCTTCAAATGAAATCGTAGACACATCAAGAGGCAAATTCAAAATCAATTTTTTCTTTTGGGCAACTACTGTGACCACATTTCTGATTTTCTTAAATGCTACATAAGCTTCAAATGACTTTCGCTGATATCATCGCCAAGGCTAAGAATATAGTTAGAAAGGTTTTCGTACAGCATTCTAATGTTATCGTCGGCATTCTGCATCTGCTCAACGAATGTTTTATCTGTAAGTCTCGTTTTGTTGGCTGGCTCATCTTCCGGAATAGCGGTGGCGATATTTTCATTGACTTGCTCGAACATGAGCAAATCTTCTCCAAATTTTTTATATCGAATCAAGCTAATATTACGATTCATTTGTTTAATCGCTGACTCATCATATTTTGTAAAGTCCCCTGCAACGCATATAACTCGCGGCATAGTCCAGTCAACATTACTCGCTGCCTTCATACCCAATTTTTCAATCACAAGTACTTTGAAACTGTCTTTATGATCTAAAAGCCAGTTCAAATAGAATAATCCTTGGTTAATAACATTCTCTTTCACGGAACGTTTGTATTCAAAGATAACTGGGCAGTTATTTTCGTCAATACCAATGCTGTCCATGCGTCCACCATCTGTTGTGCGATACTCAGAGGCAAGAAACGTTACCCCGAAGAAGAGATTCATGTTGTTTTCAATCACCGTTTGGAGCTCTTTTTCAAGTGTAACAGTGCCACTTTGATATTCCTTTACCGTGCCTTTTATATTGAACAACTTCGTATCAGCCATCGTATCGTCCATCCCTTTCGTCACTGGTGAATTCCATAATACCTCCAATGTTCATATCTAAAATAGTACAAATCTTACTAAACATAGCTGGAAGGACTTCTTCATACCGTTGCAACCATGCCATGATATCAGGTGCAAGACCTGCCGCTTTGCATAAGTCAGCCTTGCTCGTCTTTTTATCGATGAGCAGTTTCCAGAGCTTGTTATATGAAATAGCCATTTCCGTTCGTTCTCAGATTGCAAACAGCGATTCGATTAAGCAACTTATCTGCCCAATAAGCAACGGACTACTGCATTATGAATTATCTTTTACGACGGTTCGTTTTACTCAAATACAGAACGAAAAGCAGATTTTCGCACAAATCAATCACAATCCGAATCGTTTCGGTCGGTTTCCTGTTCGCCCCATGGGTTTGCGGCGGCATCCTCTGTCGGCTCATCGGAATCGACGGTATCGGCGAACGAATCAACCTCAGCGGAGAGCGGAGCGGACTCTTCTTCAGCTGATGCATTCTTCGTCAGCCGAATTGGCGGTTTTCAGGTGCTTCTTTGCAAAAAGCGGAAACACGGGACGGCCCATAATCAGGTTTGCAAAAGGCTTTTCAATTAAATAAGTTGCCAGTATTGCTGCCGCAAATGCGAACACTGTTATTACAACAGCATATCTGTTCATCCAGTAGGTGATATTCAGCATGTTCGGAGGAATTTCTCCCGACCATTTCGGGATGCGCCAGGTGTTTTTGCACTGAACGGCAAGCCATTGATGCCAAATGTACAAATTGTAGGATATTCCTGAAAGAAAACGCATGAACTTGTTTGAGAACAGCCAGCGATACCATTTGCTTGACAGCGCAGTGGTGATAATAAATGTCATGAACACAAAGGCAAGCTTTGAACGCTCCGTGACCTGCCAAACCTGCCGTTCTTGCGTGGCGACGCAATCGTTAATTAAGTAAATGATGAGCAAAATGCTGCAAACAGAGAAAAGGGTGTTTACCGCATTAAAAATTCTGCTGCGTCTGCAATTTTTTTTTGCAATCAAAACAAAAGCCGACGCTCCGAGCATTCCGATTGAATAAACTCCGAGAAACGCAGGGAACTGGTTTATGCGCATTGCAAGATATACATTGCCCTTAAGAACAAAGTTTTCGGTATAGACATAATTAATTATGTTAAAAACGGCAAAAATGAAGAAGATTCCGTATGCGGGGGTGAAACTCTGCCGGTTTTTGTTCCGCGGTCCTTTGATGAATTCGGCAACGAACGGAAAAAGAACATAAAACCAAACCTCGATTGCAACCGTCCACAGCACAACATCCAGCGGAGTTGCAATATATGTGTTGACCCAAAGCGTTTGGGTAAAGGTCAGGTGGGCAAAAAGATCCTTTAAGGCGTCCGCCGTTGTTGCATATGCCCCGGTCGGAAGTGCAGAGGCAAAGAAAAGCAGCAGCACGGCAAAATAATAGCTCGGCACGATTCGCGCAATGCGTCTGCGCGCGTAGTTTTTCCAACTTGACATCTCTTCGCCGAGAATAATGCTGCGCATCAGCAGGCAAAAACAGCAGGAAACCGCTGATAAGAACCATCATATCCACAAAAAGATATCCGACTGTTGCGAAATTTGAAAAATCTATTTTGGTTATTCCGACGGAGGCGAGCCACGGCGTTTTAATTACGGGAAAAATCCATGTTTGCTGCCAAAAATGGAAAATCAAAACAATTATAACACTGACAGCCCGAATTCCGTCAAGAACATCAATGTGCCTGCAGTCTATTCTGCTTTTTTCTGCTGTAACCATAATTCTCCTAACAGTTCTTTTCTGCGCAGAGCTGTGCCGAAAGACATTTTCTGCGTGTTTTATTATATCAAACGCTGTATTTAACAGTCAAGTACTCTGCTGCGGAAACAACATGCGCTCCGAAAAGTGGATTAAAGCTGCGGCGGCAAAGACCGAAGCCATGCATCTGCCTGTTCGCGGCGGTTGAAGATGCGGCATTCGACATCCCTATGTGCGGCAATAAGCTCAAGCACCTTGGGACGGGTTTGAACTCTGTACCCTTTCACAAGCTCAACAAGCTCCGCGCTGAGTTCGTTTTCGACCCACGGCATATCCGCGCGAACCTTTCCGACCCGTGAACGAAGACCCTCCATGCACTGTTTCTCACTGTAATCAAGAAAAATCACGGTATCGCATTTTTCAAAACGTGCAGCGTAAGTTCGATTGTAGTCCCCGTCAATTATCCATGAGTCACCCTGTATAATTCGGTTCAGCTCAGAATCGAACTCTTCGCGTGAGATGTGAGTTCTGTCCGCTTTCCACCATATATTATCAAGGTGAAACAGCGGTATTTTTGTTTTGCGGTGCAGCTTTTCGGCAAATGTGCTTTTTCCGCTGCCCATGCATCCGATGACAATAATCTTTTTCATTTTGAATCCCTTACTGTTTATTCAGCCTACTTTAACATGCCGTGAACGTTGTTGTCAATTTTTTTCTGTTTACCCCTTGACCCTGACGCCGCGTTATGCGGTAAAGCAAGCAATGAACTCATGAGTATAAGACAGAATGTTGAAAAGCAGTATACACCGTTTAACATATTTTTCGAATACATATCATTCGGATGTTTCGATTATTTTAAGTGAGTCGGATTGAACCGTGAGAGGGATACAACTGTCATAGGAACGAAAAAAGCCTTTTAATAAGCCGCGATCCATGTTATAATACCCAATGATAACATGAGTGCAGTATGCCCGTTTCAACTATGCGGAAAAAGACTTATCGCTGAAACGGTGCAGTGCGCGGCTTGAAAGGACGGTTCGGATTTCAATGGCTATACGAAAGATTTTACCGATGATGCGGAGTGTTTATACAAGTTTGCAGGCCTGTGGAGCATTTCAACAAACGACTCTATGACTTGCTGGATGACATGGCGGAGACTATGTATAATGCGGAGGGAGTCGGGCTTGCAGCGCCGCAGGTCGGCATTCTGCGCCGCGTTGTTGTAATGGATTGCGGTGACGGATTAATTGAAGCCATCAATCCCGTTATCATCAGCGCTTCGGGAGAGCAGGGTGATTTGGAAGGTTGTTTGTCGTTCCCCGGGAAATCGGGTTATGTAGTCCGCCCGAACCATGTTGTGATGCGCGCCTATGATCGTGACGGCAGCCTTATTGAATACGAGGCGGAGGGTTTGCTTGCGCGCTGCATAATGCATGAATGCGATCATCTGGACGGGCATGTCTACCTTGAAAAAGTGACGGAACCGCCCGAAGGGTTTGACGCGGGACAGGCGGAGGAGCAGGAATAAAACAGCGTCCGCGAAAGAGCGGGGCTGATTCCTATCTCGGATTTTATAAAGATAAGGAACAATAACAATATGAGAATCGCTTTCCTGGGAACGCCGGAATTTGCTGTTCCTTCACTCAAAATGCTCATTGAACAGGGGCATGAAATCGAAGTTTTCACTCAGCCGGACAGACCGCGCGACAGAGGGCACGGGCTTGCAATGCCGCCTGTGAAGGCTGCTGCACTTGAAGCGGGGATTGCAGTGCACCAGTTCGAACGGATAAAAAACGAAGAGGGCGTCCGTGCGCTGAAGAATTTTGCGCCGGAGCTTATGGTCACGGCTGCATTCGGACAGATACTCTCACGGGAAAACCTTGAAATTCCGAAATACGGATGCATAAACGTTCACGGCAGTCTTCTGCCGAAGTATCGCGGAGCTTCCCCGGTGCAGTCTGCAATCATCAACGGCGAAAAGGTAACGGGTGTCACAACGATGCTGACCGACATCGGCATGGATACGGGAGATATGCTGCTGCAGCATGAAACAAAAATCGGAGAGAACGAAACGTACGGCGAGCTTTATTCCCGTCTTGCCGTTATCGGTGCGGAAACTCTGCGCGAAACGATTGAAAGACTCGCTGACGGAACGCTGCCGCGAACAAAACAGGATGATGCGCTTGCAACAAAATGCGCAAAAATTAAAAAAGAGGATGCATGCATAGACTTTTCAAAATCTTCACAACGCATTCACGACCTTGTTCGCGGGCTTAATCCGGAGCCGTGCGCATTTGCGATGCTCTCGGGGCAGAAAATCAAAATAATTTCAACACGGCTTGTTCCGGACGAGAAGCAGAATCAAATTCTGCAAAATGCATCGGTATGCGGTGAATGCGTCATTGCCGATTCGAAAAGGGGTCTTTTCGTTCGGACAGGGGACGGTGTGACGGAAATCACGAAATTGCAGTTTCCGAATTCAAAGCGCATGAATGCAAAAGCTGCGCTTAACTCGAAAAAAATGCTCGGCTGCATTTTTAACGGTTGAATCGATGCCGAATAAAGCAAAAGCGCAAAACTGTCCCAAAACGTCCGCGCAAAGGAATTTAAAATGACACAAAAAAAGATATGCAGCACACGGAAACAGGCATATGATGTTCTGAACCTTATCATGCGGGAAGGAGCATATTCAAACCTTGCGCTGAAGGAAGAACTGAAAAACACGGAGCATAACCACGCTGCGCGGATAACGGCACTTGTTTACTGCACTGTCGAACATTGCAGCTACGCCGATTACCTGATTGCTCATTATGCAAAGGGACGCATTCACGGAAGCGTGCGGATCGTGCTTCAGATGGGCATTGCCGAAATGCTTTTTATGAACACCCCGGATCATGTCGTTTGCAGTGAGAGCGTGGAAATTATACGAAGCATCGGCAAAGGTGGTCTGTCCGGCTATGTCAACGGCGTTCTGCGCAGCATTGCACGCGGCAAAAATTCCGACGGTCTGCCCGAACTTCCGTCCGAATCGGCGAAAAAACTGCATGTTCTTTACGGAGTGCCGGAATTTATGGCTCGTGAATACATCGGGGAATACGGGTTTGATTTTACCGATGAAATGCTTGCATCGCGCGTGCACAACTTCACGGTGAGAGCACAGTATCCTTTCACGACCGAACAGCTTTGCGCGGAATTGGACAGGCTCGGCATTGAATATCGTCGCGGAAAATATGTAAAGGATGCACTCGTAATCACGAAGTCCGGCGAATTGAATATCAGCGGGAGTGCATTGTTTAACGAAGGCAAAATTGCAATTCAAAGCGAGAGCGCGATGCTTTGCTGCCTTGCCTGCGGCGCGGAATCCGGGATGAAGATTCTTGACGCCTGCTCCGCACCGGGCGGAAAAACCGCCTGCCTTGCGTCACTGATGAAAAACAACGGACATATTGTTGCAGAGGAGTTTCATCCGCACCGCGTGAAATTGACAGAAGCGACACTCAAAAGACTCGGCGTTTCAATTGCGGAATGCATATGTGCGGATGCGGCGGAGTTCAATCCCGAATTTGAAAATGCGTTCGATGTTGTGCTTGTTGATGCGCCGTGCTCGGGCATGGGCGGAGGGACGAAGCCCGATGCCTATCTCAATCGAACGGAAAACAATGTTTGCGAATTAGCTTCCCTACAGCAAAAAATCCTTGAGGCTTGCTGCCGCTGCGTAAAACCGGGCGGAAGGCTCGTGTATTCGACATGCACCGTTTCAAAACGCGAGAATGCGGATACGGTGCAAAGCTTTCTGATGAATCATACGGAATTCACTGCCGTTTCGCCGTTTGACTGTGTCGATTCGAATAAGCTGCGGCAGAATGAGGATATTCGCCGACGCTCGGCGGGCGGAATGCTTCAGCTGTTTCCGAACCTTGACGGAATGGATGGGTTCTTTATCGCTGCGGCGGTAAATCCGGGGCAGAAATGCGGAATGCAAAATCGGAATCCTGACGTGATATGAAATTTGACAGCCGTATCGTTTGAACGTATCGGAACGCAAAAAGATAAGCCGAAAGGCAAAAACGAAAAGAGAGAAAAATGAACGAGCTTGCATCAATTACAACAGAGGAACTCGGCTTGCTGCTTGAGGAACTGCACGAACCGAAATTCCGCACATCGCAGGTCATGAAATGGCTTGCAAAAGGTGTGCCACCCAAAGAAATGCTGAATATCCCGAAAACGCTGCGCGAAAAGCTTTCCGCATTCCCTTTCGGCGGCGTCGGCATCATTGAATGCAAACAATCAAAAAAAGACGATACCGCAAAAATGCTTTACGAAACCGAGGACGGCAACGTTGTTGAGGGTGTTTTGATGCGATACTCGTACGGAAACACACTCTGTATTTCAACCCAGGCGGGCTGCCGCATGGGCTGTGCTTTCTGTGCGTCAACACTGAACGGCAAGGTTCGAGATCTTACGGCGGGGGAAATGCTTTCGGAAATAACCGCTGTTGAACGCGCTTTCCCGCACGCTGACGACAAAAAACGAACTGTCACAAACATTGTAATGATGGGCTGCGGAGAACCTCTCGACAATTACGATAACACCGTCAGGTTTCTGAAGCGTGCAGCGGCGGCGGACGGACTCGGAATCAGTCCGCGGAATATTTCGCTTTCAACATGCGGCCTTGTACCGAAAATCTATAAACTCATCGAGGATGCACCGCATGTAACGCTTTGCATTTCGCTTCATGCGCCGAACAACGATATCAGAGACAGACTTATGCCGGTGAATCGGAGCTATCGAATGGAGGAGCTGATACCTGCTGCAAAACACTATGCGGACGTGACGGGACGAAGGGTGATTTTTGAATATGCATTGGTTGCGGACGTGAACTCATCCGAAGAATGCGCAGCTGAGCTTGCATCAAAGCTTCGCGGCATAAATTGCCATGTGAATCTTATTCCGCTGAATTCCGTCAAGGAACGCAGCCTTAACGGGGTCAGCCGTGCATATGCATACAATTTGCGGAGTGGCTTGAAAAGAGGCATGTTTCCGCAACGGTTCGGCGCGAATTGGGTACCGATATTGACGGTGCATGCGGGCAGCTCCGAAGCAAGCATATCGGTCAGGACGGCTGATAAGCAAACCCGAACAAGAATAGATTTGATTCCGGCCGCAATCGGTTTATTATAACAAACTCGTAACCGGTTGAGCGAACAAATGTGTTTGTCGGAATAACCGACGAAACATTCAACGAGGAAAGTCAGATGATTTATGCTTACAGAACTGAAACGGGGCGGCGAAGTGCGAATGAGGACTATTGCAGCATACCCGCCGAAAACGAAAAACCGATAGCGATTGTTGCCGACGGCATGGGCGGACACCGCGCGGGAAATATCGCGAGCTGCATTGCGGTTGAGTCGATTGCGAAATACGTCGAAACAAGCACAATAACAAACACAAGAATGCTTTTGCAGCATGCAATTTCATATGCCAATAAACAGATTTTTGATGCAGCGCAGCAGGATGAAAGCTGCGCGGGAATGGGAACAACGGTCGTTATGGCATATGTTCGCCCGCAAAGGTTCACATTTGCAAACGTGGGCGACAGCCGACTTATCTTTTTAACGGCGAAAGTTTGAAGCTTATCACTCGGGATCATTCGTTCGTTGAAGAACTTGTGCGTTCCGGAGTCATAACTCGGGAACAGGCGGAGACGCACCCGCAGAGAAACATCCTTATGCGTGCAGTCGGAACAAGTCCGTTTATAAAGGCCGATACGGGGATTGTTGAATGGAAAGACGGGGACATAATCATGCTTTGCAGCGACGGTCTGCACGGAAGCATGAATATCAGCTTGGCGGAGGAGATACTGAGCAGCGAAAGCAATCTGTTGACGGCGTGCGACAGACTGACGGACGCTGCACTTGCAGCGGGTTCATCGGATAATGTGACCGTTGTGCTTGTTAAAAATGCCGGGGGGATTGGCGCATGATAGGTGAACTGATAAACGGAAGATATCGCATTGAATGCGAAGCGGGCAGCGGCGGCATGGCGGATGTGTATAAAGCCCATGACTTAAAGACCGATAGAACCGTTGCATTGAAAGTTATTAAAAAAGACTATTGCAGGGATCCGAAATATGTGCGCAGATTCGAACGCGAAGCGCAGGCGGTGCTGTCGCTGAAAAACGCCAATATCGTGCGCGCTTACGATTACGGAACATATGATTCGAGAAGCTTTATCGTTATGGAGTTTGTGAAAGGATGCACACTGAAAGAGTATCTTTCCGCAAAGAAAAAGCTTGATGTGAAAACTGCCGTCGGAATTGCAGAAAAGATTCTTGACGCACTTGAGTGCGCACATAACGCCGGATATATTCATCGCGATGTAAAGCCGCAGAACGTACTGATTTCAACAACGGGAGAGATAAAACTCACAGATTTCGGCATTGCCAAAGATGCCGATGCAACAACAAAAACGTTCGACGGGAAAAACGTTGTGGGTTCGGTCCATTATATTTCCCCGGAACAGGCGAAGGGCGAGGAAGTCGGAACGGAAAGCGATATATATTCCGTGGGAATAATGCTTTTTGAAATGCTTGTGGGGAAACCGCCTTACGAAGGGGAAAATCCCGTGCAGGTTGCACTGCGGCATATAAACGATACCGTTCCCGCACCGACAGAATTTGATTCGGCAATACCTCCGGCTGTAAGCGATGTTGTGCTTAAAGCAACGGCAAAAAAAAGAGAGGAGCGATACAGCTCGGCAGCAGAGATGCGGCAGGATCTGGAACGCGCAATGGCTCAGCCCAAAAGGCATATTCTGCTGAAGAACGCGGTTCGGAATGCGAACCGCAATGCGCAAAAGACCGAAAAACATGGGAGGCGGGCAAAGCTTTGGCATGTTGTGCTTCCCGTATCGCTGATGGTGGCATTCATAGTCGGAATGTTCGTGTTGTGGTATGTTTACATGTACGGCGGTGCGGGCAACGATAAGCTGTCCCGTGTGCCGTACGTGCTCGGTGAAACAAGTGCAGAGGCGGAGAGGGTGCTTGAAAACAGGGAATTCAGGATTCGGGTTGCGGGAACGGAAGCAAGTGCGGACTATCCGGAGGGAACCGTTTGCCGTCAATCGCCCGTAAGCGGTGCGGCGCACGACAAAAACGGTTATGTTGATGTTTGGCTGAGCAGCGGACCTCCGCAGGAAACCGTACTAATGCCCGATTTAACCGGAAAAAAGCTTGACGAAGCGTCACTGTTATTGAGTGAGATAGGAATGTATATTGAATCCGTGGAATACGAGCCAATGATGCCGAACCCGGAACAATAATCTGGCAATCGGTGCCGAACGGAAGCGAAATTTTGCCCGGCGAGGAAACAATTGATGTTCGGATAAGCGGCGTTTCGGGGGAAACAATGCTGCCGATGCCGGAATTGTCCGATTACGACAGCCTTGAGGAAATAGCAGCGGTACTCGCTGCATACGGCATAAGCGATTACTGTTTCAGGTTTGCGGAGGATTACCGCGATTCAAATGTAAACACCGTTGCGGTTCAATCGTCAAACGTGTTGGCTGCGGCACAGAACCCGAATGCGGGGATCCCCGTTTTACCCGGGTCGGTTCATGTTGATGTTTATCTCGGAGAGCAAATAAAAAAGTCAACATTTGCTCATATGTCAACGGATGTTCTCGCCGATGCAGCCGATTCGACGTTTACTGTGGTTCTGATTTCAAACATCGGACCTTCCGAAAACGGCGGAAGCAGATTCGTAGTTTACGAGCAGATTCTCGGTGCCGGACTGCACAGCCTGAGCTTTGATGCGGGTTTTATTGCGGAAGGCCTGTTTGACTGCATAATCTATATGAACGGAACGGAAATCAAACGTATGCCCGTCAGGTTTGAATAAGACGCAGGCGGTGCAATTCGGAACGAAAGCGCACACTCTGCCGATGCGGAGGGCGACCCGATTCGAACATGCACTGCACAGGAGCAAAAAGTATGAAAGTAACCAAACAGGGAAGAATCATTAAGGGCATAGGTGGGTTTTACACCGTGCTTGCCGATGACGGCTCAACCTGCGTCTGCAAGGCGCGCGGACTTTTTCGCAAACAGGCAAAAACGCCTCTTGTCGGAGACATTGTCGAGTTTTCATATGATGAAGAACGCGAAAAAAGAGAACGCACGGCTTCGAAGTCTTTCTGCGATGCGGCCCATACCGCCGGAGGAAGCAACGGATATCTTATGAACCTGCTTCCGAGAAAAAACGAGCTTATTCGCCCCGCAGCCGCAAATATTGACAGATTGCTCATAGTTGTTGCGGCAAGCCGTCCGGAACCGGATCTGCTTTTGGCGGACAAGCTCCTTGTCTGCTGTGAAAAACTTAAAATAGACCCTGTTATAGTCATCAATAAATGCGATGAGGATGCCGAAGGTTCGGCGGAGCGCATTGCGGCCGAATACGAACGAACGGGCTACCGAATTTACAGAGTGTCAGCCGCGGGCGGGTGGGGTATTGCCGAGCTTAAAGCGGAGCTTGAAGATGCTGCTGTCTGCCTTGCGGGGCAATCCGCCGTCGGGAAATCTTCCCTTCTGAATGCGCTGCTGCCGGGTATCGCACTCAAAGTGGGTTCGCTTTCGGAAAAGACGGAGCGCGGAAGGCATACGACGCGGCATACGGAACTTATACCTGTGGGGAACAGCGGTGCGGTTTTGGACACTCCGGGGTTCAGCTTGCTGGACAATATCGAAATTGAACCGCGGGAAATAAAAAATTGCTATCCGGAGTTCCGCGCCGTGCGCGGGGAATGCAGGTTTAACGGCTGCATCCATGTTTCCGAACCCGGCTGTGCCGTCAAAAAAGGCGGCGAAAACGTCATAAGCGGGGGAGATACGAACGGTATGTCCACCTTGTTAAAGAGGCGGAAGAAAACAAACGCAACAGATTTTAAAATATAACACTGCTTAAGACAAATAAAAGGGGAACAGGAAAAATGATTAAAATTGCACCTTCAATACTTTCGGCGGATTATGCGTCACTCGGCAGCGCGGTGGATGTGCTTGCCGATTGGGGGGCGGATTATGTTCATCTTGATGTTATGGACGGTGCGTTTGTGCCGAATATCACTTTCGGCGCACCGATGACAAAAGCATTGCGCCCGCATACGGAGCTTGTTTTTGATGCTCATTTAATGGTGGAGAATCCTTCAAAATGGGTTCAGCCGTTCAAAGAGGCGGGTGCGGATATTGTAACGATACATGTTGAAGCGGATAAACATGCGCACAGGACCCTTCAGCTCATTCGTTCGCTCGGTATGAAAGCAGGAATTGCACTTAATCCTGCAACACCGCCCTGCATGGCGGAATATCTTCTTGACAGCTGCGACCTTGTGCTTGTTATGACAGTCAACCCCGGGTTCGGCGGGCAGAAATTTATCCGCACTGCGGCGGAAAAGATAAAAACCATACGCAGAATGCTGGATGAGCGCGGCCTTACGGATGTTGAAATTGAAGTTGACGGAGGCGTGAACCCCGAAACCGCAAAAATCTGCCGTGAATTCGGAGCCAATGTGCTCGTTGCCGGCAATGCTGTTTATTCTGCTTCCGACCCTGCCGCAATGATAAAAACCCTTCGCGGGCAGAATTAAGCATATTTGCGGCGGGTTTGACCGGCGGCTGCACACACCCTGCGTTTGCTGTGTGCGTTTTTACGATGCAATAAAGGAACGAAATAACAGGTAATGGCAAAAAAGAATCAAAATGAAAATATAACCCCGAAAAATCCGATAATTGTCCAAAGCATGGACGATGTGATGCGTTCTTCAATGATGCCTTATGCGGAACATGTAATTCTTGAACGTGCTCTGCCGCGGGTTGAGGACGGATTGAAACCCGTTCAGCGCAGAATTCTTTACACAATGATGGAACTGGGGCTTTCCCCCGATAAGCCGCACAGAAAATCGGCGCGTATCGTCGGCGACTGCCTCGGCAAATATCATCCGCACGGCGACAGTTCCGTTTACGACGCGATGGTTCGCATGGCGCAGGATTTTAACATGCGCATACCTCTTGTTGACGGGCACGGAAATTTCGGCAGCATGGACGGCGATCCCGCTGCTGCAATGCGTTACACCGAGGCGAGAATGACGGAAGCTGCGATGCGGATGCTTCGTGACCTTGAAAAGGACACGGTCAAATTCAGCCTGAACTTTGACGACACACTCAAAGAACCGGATTTGCTCCCCGGCTGTTTCCCGAACCTGCTTGTTAACGGTTCAAACGGCATTGCGGTCGGATTGACGACTTCCGTTCCGCCGCACAACCCGACGGAAGCGATAGATGCCGTGATCGCGAAAATTAAAACCCAGAAATCAGCCTTGATGACCTTATGAAGATATTGCCCTGTCCGGATTTTCCCGTCGGAGGATATCTTTTGAACACAGCGGAAATTCGCACGGCATATGAAACGGGCAGGGGAAAGCTCATCAATCGCGCAAAAACACATTTTGAACCGCTCAAAAACGGAAAAACCAATATAGTAATAACGGAGTTTCCGTATCAGGTCAATAAGGCTGCCGCGCTTGAGAAGGTGCTTGCGCTCGTTCAGCAAAAAAGCAAATCGGTATTCGCCGGCATCAGCGATATAAGGGACGAGTCCGACAGAACAGGCGTTCGCGCGTTATAGAAGTCAAAAAGGATTTCGATCCGCAGAAAGTGTTGAATGCTCTGTTTAAATACTCCGATCTGCAAAAAACCGTAAGCGTTATTATGGTTGCCATTGCGGACGGAAAGCCCAAACTTCTCGGGCTTTCGGATGTGTTGGATTATTACATTAAACACCGCGAGAACGTTGTAACACGCCGCAGCAGATACGAACTTGACGCCGCCGAACGCCGCGCCCATGTCTTGCAGGGGCTTATCATTGCGCTTTTGAATATTGATGAAGTAATTGCGCTGATTCGTGCGTCGAAATCTCCGAAAGCTGCCAAACAGGGCTTGATGGAGCGGTTTGATTTAACGGCGGTCCAAGCGGATGCGATACTCGATTTGCGTCTGCAAAGGCTCACCAACTTGAGCAGCTTGAGATTGAACGCGAATTCGACAGGCTCAGCAAGGAAATAAAGCGGCTGAAGGGTATACTTGAGTCAAAATCAAAGTTGGATAAACTCATCATTGACGAACTGACGGAAGTTCGGGAGCTGCTGGCTTCCCCGAGACGCACTAAGCTTATAGATGCAGTTCAGCCGAATGACGACGAAACCGAAGAAAAAGCGGCTGCGGAACCCGCTTTTGTGATGTTCCTTCCCGATAACAAACTGCGCAGGCTGCCTCCGAAACTTGCAGCGGCGGATTTTATCGCAAAGGAGCAGCCGATACGAACTTTTGATACTTCAACGGACGGCGTTTTGCGCCTGTTCACGTCGCATGGTGCATGCTTAACGCTGCGCGTTGAAGATATTCCCGAAACCAAGCCGCAGGCAAAGCCGACAAACCTTTCCGCAGTTTTCGAACTTGAGCAGGACGAAAAGCTTCTCGCGATATGCGATGAGGATTTTTCTGTCGGCAAGGTGTTCTTCTATACCCGCGGCGGACTGGTCAAATGTACCGAGGCTTCCGAATACATAACAAAGATGAAACGCATTGCCGCCGTCAACCTGAAGGAGGGCGACGGGTTGGTGCGTGTCGAATACATGCGCGAAACAACGGCCGACAGCAGCATCCTGCTTGTGACGGAGGGAGGGATGAGCATTCGTTTTGCTTCCGACACAGTTCCCGTCACAGGCCGCGCAAGTGCAGGTGTGAAATGCATAAAGCTTGATGACGGAGACGGTGTTATCTTTGCAGGGCATGTTCCGGAAGAAGGTGAGCTGCTTGTTGCTACCGACCGAGGTTACATGAAGCGCAGTTTCATATTCGATCACGAAATTCAGGGCAGGAACGGCAAGGGACTGCAATGCTTCGGCTTTAAGAAAAACGGCTCAAACGGAACGCGTATTGCCGCCGTAATGCATGTTACCGATCCGCTTGACCTTGCAGCAGTTCAAAAAGACGGAACGCAAACCGTGTTCAACACGGAGGAAGTTCGAATTGAACCGCGTGCGGGCAGGGGGCAGCCCATGGTTATGGTTCTTATGGATAATACGGTTGCGGAACTGAAAAAAACAGACAGCTCCGCGAAAAACAATGCCGAGAAAAATCCGATTTGAGTTTTGCGATAGGATTTAGCTGAAGCTTTTTCCTGCGTAAACCCGAATTATTCGGCGAATTCCGGTGTTCGGAAAGAACAAAGCGTTTTTATGTGATTTTGCTGAGAATTGCGTTCAGCTTCTTTGCCTGTTCGGCGTTCAGCATCGGCAAAATGCTGTTTGCGGCAGCCTGTATCCCTGCCGAATCGAGAGTTCCGTCCTGCTTCTGCTGTTCTGTTACGCGGAGCAGCTCATCCATAAGCGAACTTTCGCTTCGATTTTTGTATTTGTCCACCAGTCTGCCGATATCCGCTTCAGTGCGCGGGTCAATGTTGGCAGCGGACGGATCCTGCTGCCTGTCGTCGGCTGCTCTTTTTGCTGATTTTTTCAGACTTTTTACCATTGCGACACCTCCGTTGCAACTTGTGATGTTGAGAAAGACGGCATGAAGCGCATCAGCATACTTAATACGCACTGAAACGCACCGCGCCGCTTGCTCTCAATAAATAATATGCACATGCAGACAGGTTTGTGAATAGAATGTATTCCGAAGGATGTGTTCGGCGGTTTAATTCCGATTAATTGCAGAAAACACCGGGAAGCGAGGTTTTATTCATGCAGCGTGTGCCGACAAGACAGAGACAATTCGTTCCGAACGGGAACGCAGCAAAACGTCCGCAGGGAGGTGAAGCTTCGCCGTTCCTGCGAATCGCAAGACGAATTCGGGAGGAGCAGGGCATTGAGCAGCTTCGAGCCTTCCTTGCCGCAATGGTTCCCTTTGTTGCGCCGAATGAGCTGAGAGGCGTATGTGCAGGGTTCGGATTGGACTATGATTCGATTGTTTTGCTGCGAAACGAACAGACATCAAGGCAAGCTTCAAGGATGAACCGCGGGGAAAGTGCATCGGGGAATGTGAATGCCGGCGGCATGAACGGATTTATGAACCCGTTCGGCGGCTTCGGCAGCGCAGGCGGTGCGGTGAACGGAAACATGGGAAGCATGAATTCGGGTGCGGCAATGAACGGCATGAATCCGTTCGGCGGCATGAATCCGTTCGGCGCAGCAGGAGGACAACAGATGCAGCTTATTCAAATGCTTATGGGAATGCAGAATATTATGAAGAGCGGAAAAGGCGATATTTCCCGGATAATGAATATGATGGGCGGGCGATAGACAAATGCGCGAATGTGCTAAATTATGCGTGTGTCGGTGCGGCCGAAACCGGTAAGCTCTTTTACGGGAGTTTTTCGGCAAAACAAAATCGGTGCAATGGTGTAAACATGAAACAAGAAAAAAGAAATGAAAACGAATGTGCGGTTCGGTGCAGTCCGCAGCAGGTGCAGGCAATTCTTGAAGGGCTTGCCGCAGCACATCCGGATGCAAAGCCCGAATTGAATTTCAGCAACCCGTTTGAGTTGTTGATTGCGACCATTCTTTCCGCGCAATGTACGGACAAGCAGGTAAATAAGTGCACTGCTCAGCTTTTTAAGGCTTATCCCGATGCGGAGTCCATGGCGGCAGCCGATGAAGAAACACTGAAAAAATACATTAAGCCTTGCGGGTTTTTTAACACAAAAGCAAAACACATACTGTCGGTCAGCCGCGATTTGACCGAAAAGTATCACGGTGTTGTGCCGAATGACAGGGAGGCTTTGCAGTCGCTTGCGGGTGTGGGACGAAAAACAGCAAGTGTCGTGCTTTCAAATGCGTTTAATGTTCCGGCGATTGCTGTTGACACGCATGTGTTTCGCGTCAGCAACCGTTTGGGACTTGCCTGTGCGGCAAACGTTGAAGCGACCGAAAAACAGCTCATGCAATGCATACCTGAAGAGAAATGGTCAATTGCACACCATTGGCTGATATTTCACGGCAGACGCGTTGCTCTGCGCAAAAACCGAAATGCGATATATGCACACTGAAGGAACTATGTAAATACCACAAGGAGAACAGATAAAATGCAATTTGTTGATAAGGCGAGGATAATTATAAAAGCAGGCAACGGCGGCGACGGATGCGCAAGCTTCCACAGAGAGAAATACGTCAGTCACGGCGGACCGGACGGCGGAGACGGCGGCAGGGGGGGCAATGTTGTTTTCCTTGCCGATGAAAACATGAACACACTGCTCGATTTCAAATTTGCACGATTCTTCCGTGCACAGAACGGCGAAAACGGCAGAGGAAACATGCAGTACGGCAAAAGCGGTGAGAACCTTGTAATTAAGGTTCCTGTCGGAACGCGTGTGCGCGATGTCGAGTCAGGCAAGATTATTGCGGATATGAACAGCCCGGGCAGGGAACGTACTGTTCTGCGCGGCGGCAGGGGAGGCAGGGGAAATGCCAAATTTGCAACGCCGACAAAGCAGGCTCCGCGTTTGCCCAAGGCGGACAAAAGACAAAGGAATATGAGGTTGAGTTGGAGTTGATGACGATTGCGGATGTAGGTCTTATCGGCCTTCCGAATGTCGGCAAATCCACCATTCTTTCTGTTGTCACAAGCGCAAAGCCGAAAATTGCGAATTATCACTTCACGACGCTGACACCGAATCTCGGCGTTGTAAAGCGTTATGACACATCATTTGTTGTTGCTGATATTCCCGGCCTTATCGAAGGCGCAGCGGACGGCGCAGGACTTGGGCATGATTTTCTGCGTCACATAGAGCGCACACGGATGCTCGTGCATGTGCTCGATATTTCCGGTTCGGAAGGGCGTGATCCGTTTGAGGATTATTGCCAGATTCGCAGTGAGCTGATGCGCTACAGCGACAAGCTTGCGGAACTGCCGGAGCTTATTGTTGCAAATAAAATGGATATAACCGGTTCGGAGGACAACCTTGAGATTTTCCGGGAAGAGCTTGCAATGCATATTGAGGAGGATAAAGCGCAGGGTAACGGCGGGCAGGACGAGCTGCCGCGTATTTTCCCCGTTTCGGCTGCAACCGGCAAGGGGTTTGAGCCTTTGCTTGATGCAATTGTTGAAATGCTTAAGGAGCTGCCTGCAACAAGAGAGTTTGCTGAGGATGATATAATTGAAACCCCGCAGTACGAACGCGGCTTTGCAATCAGCAGGGAAGGTGAGGTCTACACCGTAACGGGCGGAACCGTTGAATATATTTTGGACACGACGGATGCCGATGACGAGGAATCTATGCGGCGTTTCCAGCGTATGTTGAAGGCTGAAGGCATAATTGATGCTCTCCGCGAGGCCGGAGCGGGCAACGAAAGTATTGTGCGCATGGGTGAATGGGAGTTTGATTTCATCGAATAAACGGATTATATTGAATATATTTAACACTGATAATGGGTTGTTTGATGCATTTCGGCATTGAACAGCCCTGTTTTTTAACAAATTATGCATAAAAACGAAAATCGAAATGTTAAA
>ENA-OQEN01000029-OQEN01000029.1-human-gut-metagenome-genome-assembly--contig:-NODE-29-length-50098-cov-3.173421_pt1 | contig 50098 bp, 60 predicted proteins | sample MGYA00242791_ERZ504627 | MGnify/ENA primary metagenome ERZ504627 (study PRJEB26092, sample SAMD00036316) | human gut metagenome | host: Homo sapiens | study: EMG produced TPA metagenomics assembly of... | reverse complement strand
TGGATCCAAGATATTTCTCCCATGTCTGCTGATACCCTTTCACACCGTCGAGCACAGCCGCAGCTGTCTGACGTTTCTCCGTCACATAAGCACCTGTTCTTCCGATCACCGTCGGATATGCCTCTGCTTCCTCACCTGCATTATGAAAGCTGTCCAGCAGCATCTTGTTGAGCGAGCCTGCTTGAACATTGGCTGACAGGAAACCGCCGCCACAAGGAAGACAAGTCCCAGAAGCAGGCAGGTCGTCAACCATTTTTTGTTTTAATTTTTTGTAAAACGAACCGTATCATCTTTTACTCCTCTTCCTCTGAAACTGGTCCCGCCAGTATATCTCCCTCCGAAATACCATTAAATATACATGCCACTACATCGCCCTTTTTATATTTGGATGTATCCTGTGCGCTGTTGCAGATTGCTGCATCCACATATTGTTTCTCGATATTTCCATCTACGATTTTCCACACATAATAGAAATCCCCGGATGTCTCCTTGCCTGAGTTCGCCTTCTCTGTGTAGAGCGCATCTGCCGGAATCGTGTACACATCCGAATAAGAAATCAGCGGATAGGAAATTATCTGACTTCCGGTCATATCCTCCACGGATGCGTTCCCGTCTAATTTCACATAGTACATCCGGCTGTCGTCCGTCAGACTCTGCGTGATATAGACACGATTCCCTACCGTCGTGACATAATACTCTTCCTTTGTTCCTTCCGTGATTCCGTTAGAACCACAGATGATGCCCTGTATCGTCTTTCCACTTTCCTCATCCTGCACCGATACAGGTGTCCCGTTCGCAACCTTGCTGTTTCCACCATACAATGCCAATTTCTCCTTCACCGGCGTATCAATCGCCAGAATATCCGAGTCAAGCTCCAGCTTGCCTCCGGTGTCTCTCCAGAAATCCAACACCTCGCCCTCCTGCTCAGCGCAGATTGACATAACACCTGTTCCGTCATTGTTACAGCTTGCCTCCGTATATGCTTCCTCTGACTGCTTGAGCTGATATGTATAATCCAGCGTCTGTATCTGAAAATCCAGATTCTCAATCTGAATATCGACATCCAGCATAGATGAAAGATTCGGATTTGCCTGTTCTTCTGCATCACCGTCGGTTGCTTTCTGTGCATCCGTACCGGTTGCAAGTGGTGTCTGTCCGGCAGTCAACGCTGCCTGCTTTTCCTGTTGCAGCGACCGAAGTGTATTCTCATGTGCCTGCACTGCTTTCGTGCGATTTTCTTTCATATCCTCAATTCCTGACCGCATCTCCGCCAGCTTCGCGCTGCCTTCATTCGTTCGAACCTTGAGTAACACATCGCCCTTTTGCACATAATCTCCATTGGATACACAGATTTCCTGAATTGTACCTTCATATGGAGATGTGTAATTGATCCGCATCGTATCTGCAATCGCATAGCGGTTTGTATAAAACATCGAATCATAATTCGTTGGGGCACTTACCGTATATTCCTCATATGCATCCGGCCATGCAGCCTCTGATGTATAATACACTTTTTCTCCCTCAGAAAGCCCGGATATCACCTCTGTATTTACCGTGTCACTGACTCCTGTCTCAATGTAGCGCTGTTCGCGCTGCTCCCCATTTTTTACATAGACAAATGATCCCTGATCGTCCTCATAGATAGAATCGTTTCCGACATACAGGACATCTTCCACGCGGTCTCTGACGAGATAAACGGCGATTACAGAACCGACTGGCGTGCTCTTTTGAGCATCCTCATACTGCATTCGAAGTGCCGGATATTTCTGCTGATTTTCAGCTGTCAGGCGCTCCTGTGTTGTATAGGCATACTCCCGAAGCGAAATTTTCGCGCCATCCTGTATCGTATAATAACGGTCGTATTTCTCCAGAAGCTTGTCTTTGATCGTTGTATTCTGTATCTGAATATATGTATCCTCATAATCTGCAATCGTGATAACATTCATCGAGCTTGTAACCTGATTGCCATATGTAAACTGACGCACATAAGAAACATACCCGCTTGCAGTTGCCTTGAGGGTTCCATCTTCAATGATCTCCTGCTGCTTCTGAATCTGATCATCGTAATCGGCAAGCTGGTGCTTGTAAAGCAGTTCATCATAATTGGCATTTTCCTGTTCCGTCTCGATCTCTTTTCCTGTTTTCGCAGCACTGTCAGAATCTCCCAGTTGATTTTCTCCCGCCTGTTTTAGATTCAGCTTCTGTATCGTGAGCTGTTGTTTCTGCACCTCCAGCTCACGTTTTTGCACGAGCAGACTCCGGGCTTCTTCCAGATCCTGTTTTGCCTTTTGTGCCGCTTCCAGATCCGCAGTAGCTACCACCTGTCCAGCTTCCACATAATCTCCAACGTCGACAAGGACTTCTGCCACGCTGACCTGTGTCGTCCAGAACACCGCATGTTCTGTTGGCACGATCGATCCATATGCGATTTTCAGATCGCCTACATCTCCCACAGATACTTCCCGGTACGATTCGTTCCAGATACCGGTTCCAGCAAAGCTGGCGCATCTGCATATTTCGTTCCACAGGCAACCAGAGAGACCGCGCAGAGTACACTCATCAAAAATCCCAGCTGTCGTTTTAGTTTCTGTCCGATTCTCATTTTGCAATCACCACCTTGTCGCCCTCTTTTAAACCATCTTCAATCACTGTATAGCCATCAATCGTTGCCCCAGTCTGCACCTGTACGCCATGTCGGAATCCGTCTTCATCCAGCACATAGACGTAATTGTCATTTCCCACATACACGATTGCATCCTCTGGTACATACAGGACATTCTTGAGCACATTTTTCTCGATCTCCAGATTCAGTGAATCCGAGCTTGGCCGTTTCGCTGAGTCAACCAATGTAAATGTAAGCTGCCGTTTCATCCCGGCATCCGTATCCGACGCCAGCACATCAATCGCTGTCAATCTGACCTCATAGCTTCCAACGCCAAAAGTTGCCGTAAATGTCTGTCCTACCTCAAACGCATAATCATCCTCTGTCGTCGTAGTATAATTGTCCGAGCCATACAGGATCGTTACAACTGCATCTCCGGCATACACGGTTCCATAATCAAGCATATCCGACAGGCTGCTCACAATGCCGCTTCCCTCTGCCTTAATCGTATAAGCTTCCAGTCTTGCGTCCAGATCTTTGATGTACAGTCCTGCAATCTCCTGGTCTTTCTTTAACTGCTCGATACTCTCCTGGTGTTCATCTGTCTGATTAATTGCATCCAGCTTCGTATAATGGTCGATCAGAAGCGCATCCTCTTCCACACGGTTTTCATACTGTCTTCGTTCCTCCGTTATATCCTCCGAAGAGAAGGTGACAAGTGTGTCTCCATTTTGCACGACATCTCCAACATGGACAAATACCTGATCAACCTCCATCTCATCATGATCAGGATAGTATTCTTTCCGTTCAAACTGTTCTGATTTCAATCGCAGATCGAGCACCGGCGCAATGTCTCCATGCACGACTGGCTCGGTTGTGTATGTAATTTTCTCATATTCCGGTATCGTGATCACAAGATCATCCGTCTGGGTTTTGCCGGCACATCCGCTGAGCAGTCCCACACAGAGTACCATCACGGCTGCCATTCGTCTTTTTCTTATCTTTCTCACCACAATCTCCTCACAGTATCCTTTATTTTACTGTTCTTATCTTACCATGAAAATGTATCTAATTTGTATCAATTCGTATATATTATGACAAAAAAGAACTCCAATCTGCGGAAATCCGCAAATTGGAGTTTTATACGTTCTTCTTACTCTACAACGTAAGGGATAAGAGCTACGTGTCTTGCTCTCTTGATTGCAACTGTAAGTGCACGCTGATGCTTTGCACAGTTACCAGTAATTCTTCTAGGAAGAATCTTACCTCTTTCAGAGATGTATCTCTTAAGCTTGTTTGTATCCTTGTAATCAATTACTGCATTCTTCTCTGCACAGAATACACAGACCTTTTTTCTTCTACGAATTGGTCTTCTCTTCATAGGAGCGTCTGGACGATCGCTCTTCTCTGTCTTATTGTAAGCCATTACTAATTACCTCCATTTAATTTCCTTACTTAAATGGTAAATCGTTGCCTGTCAATCCTGTTGGAATATCCATGAATCCATCTGCACTGGCATTACCAGGTGCTGGTCTGTCTTCCTGCTGATATCCACCGCCGTTGTTTCCAGATGCATTCTTGCTCTCTGCAAACTCCTGCTCTTCTACGACAACTTCTGTTGTATAAACTTTATTGCCGTCCTTATTGGTATAGCTGCCTGTCTGAATACGACCTGTAATCGCAATCTTTGTACCCTGCTTCAAATACTTCTCAGCAAACTCTCCGTTTCTGCCAAATGCAACACAGGAGATAAAATCTGCTGTCTGCTCATTTCCAGAATTGTCTCTTCTCTGGAATCTACGGTCAACTGCAAGTGTATATCTTGCGATTGCTAAAGGCTCTGCAGCCTGTGAATATCTAACTTCCGGATCACGAGTTAAACGACCCATCAAAATTACTTTGTTCATCGGAAATCCTCCTAACTATTACTCTGCGTCCTGTCTAACACAAAGATATCTGAGAACAGATTCCATAATACGAACACTTGCTTCGATCTGAGCTGGAGCTTCAGCGTTTGCATCAAACTGGATGAAGTAGTAGAAACCTTCCTTCATCTTCTGAATCTCGTATGCTAATCTCAGCTTGCCTTTTTCGTCAACGTTTGTGATTGTGCCGCCTGCCTTCTCGATAATAGCCTTAGCCTTATCTACAACAGCAGTTCTTGCGTCATCATCAATCTTTGCGCTAACAACCAACGCCAATTCATACTTGTTCATGTTATTGCACCTCCTTATGGTCTATTGGCCTCCGAACTGGTCGGAAGCAAGGAATATAAAAATATATCACAGAGTTAGATATTACCATACGGAATTTTATTTTGCAAGCAATTTTTTCAGAATTTCTCATTTTTTTCGTCGTTATTTCGCGAAATAACATGCAAAGCTCTCGCTTACACCCGACTGTTGTATTAATATAGTATTTATGTTACATTAAATCATAGTAACTACTATATACCATAGGAGGGTTTTATTACAATGAAAGATGAAACAAAATGCCTGCATGCAGGCTATACACCAAAGAATGGCGAGCTCGTGTTCTGCCTATCGTCCAAAGTACAACGTATGTGTACGAATCTGCCGCAGAAGTTGCCGGCATCTTTGATGATCCAACAAAAGGACTCTGTTATTCCCGTTTTGCCAATCCAACAGTCATGGCAGTCGAGGAGAAAATTGCAGCCCTGGAAGGTGGTGTCGGTGCCATGTGTACCACTTCCGGACAGGCAGCTACCTTGCTTTCCATCTTAAATATCTGTCAGGCTGGTGACAGCATCATCAGTACCCCTGAAATCTACGGCGGCACGATCAATCTGTTCTCTTTCACTTTGAAGAAGCTTGGCATTGAATGTATCTACGTGGATAAAAATATGTCTGACGATGAGATCAAGGCCTGTTTTAAAGAGAATACAAAGCTCGTGTTTGGCGAGACAATCGCAAACCCGGCGCTGACTGTATTTGATATTGAGCGTTTCGCAAATATTGCACATGCAATGGGAGTTCCATTGATCGTAGACAACACATTTGCAACTCCGATTCTCTGTAAACCTTTTGACTTCGGTGCTGATATCGTCGTACATTCCACAAGTAAATATATGGATGGACATGCCGTTCAGATCGGCGGTGTCATCGTAGACAGCGGCAAGTTCAACTGGGATAATGGCAAGTTCCCAGAGCTTGTCGAGCCTGACGAATCCTACCATGGAACCTGCTATACAAAATCTTATGGCAATATGGCATATATCGTCAAGGCAAGAATGCAGCTCATGCGTGACTTCGGTGTATATCCAGCCGCACATTCTGCATTCCTGTTGAATCTCGGATTAGAGACTCTTCCAGTTCGTATGAAGCAGTATACAGAAAATGCAATGGCAGTTGCAGAATACCTTGAAAAGAGTGACGCAGTTGTCAGTGTCAGTTGTCCAGCACTTCCTTCTGATCCAAACCATGCACTTGCAGAAAAATATCTCGGTGGCAAATCCTGCGGTGTTATCTCCTTTATCATCAAGGGCGGACGTCCGGCTGCGGCAAAATTCATGGATTCGTTAAAGCTTGCCTCCAACGAAGTGCATGTTGCAGATATCCGTACCTGTGTCCTGCATCCAGCAAGTGAAACACATCGCCAGTTATCCGACGAGCAGCTTGTTGCAGCTGGTATTGATGCTGGTATGGTTCGTTTCTCTGTTGGTCTGGAGAACATCGATGATATCTTAGAGGATTTAGACGCCGCATTAAAAGCAGCTATGGAATAATTGATAGATTCTGTATCCATAAAAAAGGGTTGAAACAACTATGTTTCAACCCTTTTTCTTATCCTGCTTATATCTGTAATTCCAAAACACTTCCGAGGATTGCTTTCGGTTCCTTCACTTTCCGCTCTTCCGCATAGAATGCTTTGTTGTATTCCTGCAATTTCTGCATTGCGATCGGCTTGTCCACTTCCTCATACATCTGTGCATTCTTTGCACTAACCAGATTCGCCATACTAATAAAGCCAGGTTCAATCGCAATACCGCTGTCTTCTACCGGTGTGTCCGACTCCTTCGCCGGTCCCCACCATTTCATACCGATGGTATCTGCGTATTCCTCCGTTGGTGTCTCACACAGAAACTCCAACGCATACTGTTCTACCTGCTGCTTCGTACACACGATCTTCTTGCACCCAGTCACATGTCCTTTTTCATCCACGCGTCCAATCATCGCTGGATACGTGTCTACACTATTCAGATAATGACAATCAATCTCATGCATCCGTAGCTCTGTACGCTTGATGCCGCGTCGTTTCAGCAAAACTGCGATATCCGGTCGCACATTCATCATCCAACGTGCAAGCGGATTTCGATATTCGCGTTCTTTTCCAGACCATCCATTGATATGCTTTCCAAGATCGAACCCCGGATTTTCTATATCCAGTTCCTTATCCAGATTGTAAATCTCCGCAGCATTCACTGCCTTGGCATCTACATCCTCAAGCATCGCCCCCTGCGCCTCTTCACCTGCATACAGTGCACGTAACTTCCGGTTTGCAAATGTCACAAGCTTCCGGTTGAATTCAGCTTTACTGTCCGCATAATTGAAGTAATCACGCAGGAACGCCGGCATATAATATGCCTGCATTACTTCGTAAGTCTTATTTGTAAAATTGTCAAGAATCGATCTTGACACGTTTGCAATCCGTTCAAAATCTGGAACAGATACGCGGAAAACTGAGCTTCATCCTACACAGGGAGCGCTCTCCATTTATATAGTCATTGATCAATATGTCCATATGTTTTACCACCATTTATTTTTATCTTAGTTCCCAAAAGTTTGTATACCGAGCTTTGCGGCTGATCCCTTTGAGAAGTGCCAGTACATTGGTGAACCGTCACATTCCAGTACCACATAAACTGTTTTATCTTCCGATACATCACTAAAATCCAGATCCGGATAATTCTCACGGATATCCGGTGCATCACCGTTCGATGCAGTAAATGTACCTGTGTAAGTTCCACCATACTCTTCATCGTTCGATACAAGCGATACAGTTACCTCTCCATCAAACAATCCATCTACCAGATTACCAGAACGGGTTACCGTTACAAGCTCATCGCCAGCGTCCTCGTTGACAGATGTCTCAGTACCTGCACCGTTCGGTTTATCGTTGCTCCATGCACCTTCATAAACCAGATATGCCTGATTATAACCATCCATCTTGACGAACATCGTTCCCTGTCCACTTCGCACACCGTTCTCGTAATCACCATAATAGAAGTAATAACCAGAACTCAACAAAGTAGAATATGTGTAAACGCCCGCAGCTTTTCCTGTATAGGAGCTGTCATAGCCATCCGTTGCATAAACATAAGAATCACCGTCCATATTTGCAACAACTGTACTTGCATTATCGGAACCATCCACGTCCATCATGCCTGCATAATCGGAAGCTGACATCAGGCTGATTACCTGCTCCATCAGATCATGTCTGGCTGTCATCAACGCACGCTCTGACTCAATCTTCTCTGTATAAGAAGAGAAGTCCACATCCGACATGCTGTCCGCATATGTATTGATAAAGGATTCTGCCTGATCATACTGCTGTGCATCCATCATATCATCCAAAACAGCATATGCACATGCCTTTCTTCCACTCAGAGCCGACTCATTCGTACTGTCGAGATCCAGAGCATCTCCATAAGCAGCAATCTTATTTTCATAATCAGAGTTATCCATTGCATCGGCACGGTCTACATATGCAGTTACGAGGTTCTTCTTCAGACCGTTGTCATTTGTCAGGTTATACCCTTCCTTATATGCATCGATCAGAGAATCCGTATCACTGTAAAGATCATCTGCGTATTCATAGAATGCTACGATATCCTCACTGTTCTCTGTTACTTTATCTGCATCAAAGCCCGTGATTGTTGTACGGAACTCTGTGAAATTCTCTCTTGCCCCATCACTTTCACCGGCACTAATCTGTGCGGATAACAAACCGTTCATAGCCGGAACCCGGTCATCAAAGATACCAAGTGCTGCTTCATACGCCGTGACAGCTTCTTCGTAATTGCTGTCTGTCATCGCCTTCTCAGCAACATCCATCTTCCTCTCATACCGTTTCTCTGGCGTAAAGAACAGGAAATATGCGCCTGCGCCCAGTGCCAATACCACAACGACGCAGATAGCCACGATCAGACCTGTCTTTTTCTTCTTTGGTGAACCATCTTTGTTTACTTTTGGCTGTTTTGGTGCCTTCGGTTTTTTCTCCTTCGGAGCTTTCGGTGGTTTCGGCGCCTTTGGCGGTTTTCCACCATTCATCGGCGGCATCTGTCCGTTATTCGGCATCATACCCATCGGTGCTCCCATTGGTCCATTTGGCATCTGTCCCATTGGTGCTCCCATCGCTCCATTCTGCATCTGTCCCATTGGCGCTCCCATCGGTCCGTTCGGCATCTGTCCCATTGGCGCTCCCATCGGTCCGTTCGGCATCTGTCCCATTGGTGCTCCCATCGGTCCGTTCGGCATCTGTCCCATCGGCATTCCCATCGGTGCTCCCTGTGGCGGAAGCATCTGTGTCTTGTCCTCAAACTGTGGTGCGCCCGGTGCTGGTGCTGCACCCATCATCGCTGGTTCTGGTCCAGTCAGAACGTCGTTGCACCTTCCGTATCATCGTCATCCTCAGGTGGCATATCTTCTGCGCGCAATACCGTTGTCGCGCCCTCTTCTTCGTCCTCAGTTTCTGCATCCATCGCACGTAATACGGTGGTTGCACCCTCTTCTTCATCCACGTCATATCTGGATTCCGGATTCTTATTTTCGTCCATATCGTTTCCTCCTGCAAAACTGCAATACCTTCTTTACAGTTTATACTTTTTCTACCTCATATGTCAACATACTTTCTCGTATTTCACAAACGATTTACCATTCTTCTCTGTTTTTCAGGCTCTGGATTTCCTCTGTGGTAAGTTTCCGATATTCACCACACGCAAGCGACTCATCCAGATACAACGGTCCCATACGCAAACGCTTTAAATATAGCACCTGCATACCTACCGCTTCAAACATTCGTTTAATCTGATGATACCGCCCCTCTGTGATCGTAATTTCGATCTCACTTTCGCTCCCTGCCTTGTGAATCTTCAGTTCAGCTGGTGCTGTGAGCAGCTCATCTCCGATATCTACACCCTCAGCAAAAGCAGCGACCTCCTTCTTCGTGACCATGCCTTTGATCCTTGCATAATAGGTTTTTTCCACATGCTTTCCCGGTGCCAGCAGATCATTTGACAGCTTTCCATCGTTGGTTAAAAGCAACAGCCCTTCCGTATCTTTGTCCAGCCGTCCTACCGGAAATAAATCGCGTCGTTTTTGTTCTGTAATAAGATTCACAACTGTTTTTTCATGTGCATCTTTCGTTGCAGACACCACCCCCTGTGGTTTATGCAGCATATAATAAGAAAAACTCTCATACACGACCATTTTACCCTGCACACAGACAACATCCTGCGCCGGTTCCAGCTTTTCCTCCGCATGGACACACATCTCACCATTTATGGTGACCTGTTTTGCCTTCAGCAGTCCTTTCACATCCTTTCGACTGCCAAAACCCGCATCTGCCAAATATTTGTCGATTCGTATTTTTGCCATATTGCACCAGTCCTCCCATTTCCAGACAAAAGAAGAAGATCCACAGTCAACCCGCGGATCTTCCCATTCTTATTATCAATCCTCTTGGGGAGATTGAACTATATATTTCTGTCTCTGCTAATTAGAATAAGCTATCGTAGAAGCTTCCAACTGACGCGCCTGCCACTGCTCCGTACTGATTGTAAAATACAGACGATGAATTTGCAGATGCATCGCTTGCAAGCTGCAACATACGACTCTGTGTATTACTGCCAAAAGAGAAATCTCCGGCAAACAGTTTCTTCACATCCGACATATCTGCGGATGCAAATGCCTCCTCGTCAAATGCAAGTGTGTTATCACTTTTTACCGTAATTCCGATCTTGGCTAATGCACTTGTATAATTTCCAGTCTGAGAAGCCAGTCTGGATGCATCCTTCAGTACGCCTGATTTATCTGAATTCTGTGCACTCTCCATCACACTGTTGTAATTGCTGACAAAGCTCTTTACATTCTTCTGGATCTTATCTGTATCCGCACTCTGATACAGCTTCTCATCCTTCAATGTTTTCAGATCCTTCCATGCATCCTCGGATGCCGTCTTTGTCGCAGTATCCTCTGTCTTCGTCTCTATGTTACTCTTGGAAAACTGCTTCTGCGTTGCCTTCTTCGCACTATCGTTCGAATAATAATGCTTTGCAAGCTTCAGATAACTGCCGTTCCGAATGGAGTTGTAATCGCTGAGAAGTCCCATCAATCCACTGCTTGAATTGCTGGAAGATGTTCCAAGCATGCTATTAAAAAAATTGCTGCTAATATTCATACTCATATTCTCACTTCCTTTTTACATTCTCCTACTATTCGTTCTTACCCGTAGTATACTACATATCCCACTGATTTGTAAAGAGATTTACGGATTTGGCGTCGAATCTTCCGTTGTTCCCTCTGTTGTGTCCGCACCTTCACGTTTGAGATAGATAACTTCATCGGTATACATGCCTGAATCGTCGGCGGTCTCTTCCCAAGTTGTCGTGCATGCCTCATCCGTGTATGCTTTATATTCCAGCAATGCAAGCTGTACCGGTTTGTCCACTGGAACTGTATAACTGCTCTCCAGTCCTTTTCCCTCTAAAATCTTGAACGTAACTGTCCGCGTCATCATAGACTCGTGTGCGGTCGCGATTGCCTCCGGATATGTATAAGAATTTCCTTCTGTCACCCAGGAATATGATACCTTTTCCCCATTGGCATCGTAACAATAATATTCAAGCACCTTGTAATTGTCATCCAGAACATACTGGAATACATAAGATGCGTTGTCATTCTTATAATTTGTCTCCACAACCAGATCTCCGTCCTCACGGTAGATATCCTTGATCGTCTGATCCGCCTCTGTAAGGGAGATAATCATATCGTTGTGATTCGTGTTGATGATCGCATCTGCCACATTTGGTTCCGGATAGATCAATGCATAACACGTCTTGTCCTCATCAATCAGATACCAATAACCATATTCTTTATCAAGCACCTGCACGATTCCATTTGAATCCTCGTACGCCTGCAGATACGTGCCGTCCTCGGCAAACCCAAGGAACTGATATTCCGAATACACCTCAACACCATCACTGTAATAGATTGTATTCAAGCTGTAATTGTTTCCACCCGCAAGCAATGTATCCCCTTTGTTTGCATCATAGATTGCTTCCATCGTGACCTTCTTATCTTCCTCTGAAGCGGGTTCGCGCTTCTTTTCCTCTTCCGTTGTATTCTCTGCTTCCTCCCGGATATCTGCCAGAATATCTTCGGTCGTTGTCGCATCACTCTGTGACGCTGCCGCTTCGGTTGTCACCAGCACCAGTTTATCTTCTTTTCCGCATGCAGTCAGTGCAAGCATCGCTGCCGCCATCGCACACGCCACCCATAATTTTAACTTCCTCATATGTTCTCCTTCCCGCTCACATGGTTGCTGCCGCCCCACATTAAGCCTGTCTCTTCAATACGCGTATCACAAGTTTCTTTACTTCTGCAAACTCTCCCATCTTGAAATAAGCCACAAACATCAACAGATTTGACACGATCACAGACACGATTGCCTTCAGGATCAGCGCCAGAATTCCACGCCCGGTATCTGGCTTGCAACCAGATAGGTAAGTGTACATACAATCGTTGTCACGATTGTATAATACAGAAGCTTCCGTATATATTCCCATGCATTCCGCTTAAATAATACCGTAAACAGGTTGTGCAGAATCCACGGCATACCAACAGCCAGCACCGAAATAACGGTAGACAGGATAACACCATAGATACCAATAAACTGTACAAGAATAATATTCAGCACCAGATTCACAAGTGCCGTCACAAGTGGACGGAACCGGTCTTCATGCCAGATTCCCGCTGCATCTTTGTAAGTGATCAGAATCTGGTTTACCTGGCTGATGAAGAAATACACAACCATGCAAACAACGACTGCAAATGGAAGCATTCGCTTCTCTGTTACCCAGAGCCGCATGAACGGCTGATACAGACAGAGCATAACCGCACTGCACATACCTGCAAGCCACATAATGATAAATGAAAGCTTCTTCAAATCCGTATAATTTTTTTCTTCCGTCTCCACCAGAATGCTGTTTCCGATACCTGCGGTACACGATACAAACACCACATTCATGATTCCGGTTACCGCAGTCAGCACATAGTAATAATTATTGTAAAATGCATTCGCTGCAAGTCCTAAAAATGCAGATATAACAATCGTATCCGCCGAAGATACAATGACCTGTCCCACCTTCATGGTGAAGAGATCTCTGATACGGTTATTGATTTTCTTTACTGTCTCCTTCGGCAGCTTTCCGACTGCCTTATATTCCGGATACATCTTATTCGCAAAATATGCCGTTACCAGATTCGTAACGATCTGTGTGAAGATCTGTACAATCAGATAGATATAATAATCACCGATTGTCATAACGACAACTAACTGTGCCGCATACTGGAACGTATTCGTCACAAGCATGACCTTGCTCGCTACATCATTTCTCTGGTGTGCAGTCAGCAGACTGTTCTTGTACGCGAGCAGCCAGTACGACATACAGGTACAGAACAGATTGAGCAGATACACGACATAGATGCTCACGCCCTCCGGCATATCACTCTTTACAAGATACGGAATAAACGGCGTCAGAATTCCGCCAACGACTGCGATTACCAGTCCGATGATCCGGTAATATTTCTGATATAATTTTAACAACGCGCAGATCTGCTCTTTATCATTGTCGATAATCGCTGGTACATGGAATAAACCATCGCTGAACCAACGCCCAACTCCGCAAGGTTCAACACCCACAGCACCGAACCAAACAAGCTGTTTAAGCCGAGATACCCATCGCCCATGTAGTACATAATTGCTGTACGCATGATAAATGGAAGCAGTATCTGATAGCCTTTCAAAAACATGCCAAACACAACATTTCGCGAGGCATTTCTTACACGGGTTTCCTGTTGCATAACTTTCCTCTTTCTACTACGAACTTATGATTCCTGTGTGGAATCAATATAGACACGCGGTACACGCTGGGAGATATTGCATACAATCTCATCGACATTTGTCTGAAGCAGATCTGCCATCCACTGGATGGAAAGGTCTCCGCCAAGCAGTGTTACCTGATCGTTTCTCTGTACATCCGGGATATCTGTCACATCGACCATACACTGATCCATACAGACTCTTCCGATGATCGGTGCTTCCTGTCCACGGATCAGCACCTTTCCTCGGTTCGACAGATCTCTCCGGTATCCATCCGCAAATCCAACCGGCAGGGTTGCGATCTTCGTCGGACGCTTCGTCACGAATGTGCCGCCATAACCAACCTCCGTTCCTGTCGGAACCTCCTTCACCATAACCACATACGTGTACCAGCTCAAAATCTCCTTGAAGTTCTCTTTTTTGAACCCTTCTTCGTCGATTGGATTCAAGCCATATAAGATATCTCCGGCACGTACCATATCGAGCTGCGAATCCGGCATCAGCAAAATCGCCGGGCTGTTCGCCACATGATACTTCGGAAATGTGATTCCCATTTCCTTTAACTTCTCTGTCATACGCAGAAAGCGGTCAAGCTGCTTCCCTGCACTCTTATGATCGTACTCATCTGCACGTGCAAAATGCGTGAAAATGCCTGTCATATTCAGGGATTCCATCTGTGAAATCTCCTTGATTGCTTCAAGCGTCTCATCGTTATCCGGGAACCCGATTCGGCTCATTCCGGTGTCGAGCTTGATCTGTATATTCTGCTTTCTGCCCTGCCGTTTCGCTGCCTCGGCAACCGTCTTCGCATATTCCACCGAGAATACTGGAAAGTCCAGATTGTAACGGACTGCCTCATCTAAGTCATAATCTCTGGTATCTCCAAGCACAAGAATCGGCTCTGTCGCGCCATGCTCCCGCAAGGCAACACCCTCGCTCCACAGTGCAACCGCATAGTTGGTCACGCCGCAGGCTTTCAATGTCGGATACAATCCTTCCGCGCCGTGCCGGTATCCGTCACCCTTTAAAACCGCCATGAGTTCGACACCCGGCTTTAATTTCTTGCGGATCTCTGCTAAGTTATTTTTCAGCATACCAAGATCTACGACGGCTGCTGTTCTTCCCATCCAAGGTTCCATACAATCTATCATACCTTTCCATTTTTCAAGTACATCAAAATTATCTAAAATAAAACACAATCGAGCAGGTTCATACATCCTGCTCGATTTACTTTCTTCACAGATTATCTCTGTACAATTCTTACATCAATTCATTCATTGAATCTCTGATGATATCCAGTCCGCGCATCAATTCGTCATCCGTTGCCACAAGCGCCGGCATCAGCTTCAACACATTGTTATCTCGGCCTGCACGTTCCATGATCAATCCCTTTTCAAAGCACTTGTTACAGATTGCCAAAGCAAGCTTTCCATCTGCAACCTGGACGCCCCAGATACAGCCGATTCCCCGGATCTCCACACCCGGTCTTGCAATGTTCTCATCCATATATTTGCGGATGATTCCCTCTTTGCGCTTTACCTCAGCCTCAACCTTATGGTCAAGCATATATTCCAGTCCTGCCTTCGCTGCAACCATAGAAAGCTGGTTGCCACGGAACGTTCCGTTGTGCTCGCCCGGTGACCAGATATCTAACTCCGGCTTGAACATTGTCAGAGCAAATGGCATACCATATCCACCGATGGACTTCGACATTACGAACATATCCGGTACGATACCTGCACGCTCGAACGAGAAGAAGGTTCCTGTTCTCGCACAGCCTACCTGAATATCATCCACGATCATCAAAATATCGTACTTATCGCACAACGCACGGACACCCTGCAGATATTCATTGGAAAATACATGCACGCCTCCTTCTGCCTGTACGGTCTCGATAATGATTGCTGCCGGTTTCTCCACACCTGAGTGGTCGTCCGTAAGCAATGTCTCCATATATTTGATTGTATCAAGCTCCGGGAACATATATGGTGCCGGAATATGTGTAACATCATTCAGACATACACCTGCGCCGCCACGGCTGCCCGCATCACTTGTGAGAGACAATGCGCCAAGTGTCATACCATGGAAACATCCCATGAGTGCCCAGATCTGATTTCTCTTCTTTACTTTACGCGCCAGCTTCAATGCAGCCTCTACGCCATTGGTTCCGGTTGGTCCAGGGAACATTACCTTGAAATTCAATCCTCTTGGCTGTAACACCTTTTCTTCAAAGAACTGCAAAAACTCTTTCTTCGGAACAGTCATCATATCCATCGAATGCATAATTCCATCACTCATCAGGTATGCAACCATCTTTTCCTTAATATAGTCATTGTTATGTCCATAGTTTAAGGCTCCTGCTCCGCAGAAGAAATCTATATATTCCTTTCCGTTCTCATCCTTCATGATCGAACCCTTTGAAGTCGTAAAGACGCAGGGAAGCTTCTACAATAAGAACGTACCTCTGATTCATAATTCTCAAATACTTCAACGTCAGTCATACACTCGTACCTCCTACTCTGTGTGACTCATTTTCTTCATAATCAAGCTATAATATACTCCTCATTCTCTCACTTCGCAAGTGAAAAAAGAATGAATTCTGTATTTCAGACTTAAGATAATTCCAAATCCGGCTTTTCAAACTCCTTCATTTTCTGGTTATAGGCATCCCGCATCGCATCTTCATACGGTATTTTCTCCATATCTGCGCCTAACATACGCAGAAGGTAATGTGTGAAATCCGGGTTTGCTACAAGGATTGGTCCAAGCATGTAAGTCGCAAGAATCTTTCCTTTGCGGATACCTTCAAATACCGACTTCGGATTCATACCAGTTCCCATCTCAACCTTACAAAAGCTCTCCTGCTCCGGGATTCCAAATGTATGGGAGAAACGGCTTGTATAACCAAGCAATGTAATATCATCGAATTTTGCCTTCATCAATGTATTGAAACGGTTCGGGGTTTGTCTGACCGAATAGCTGTTTAAGTACGCCAGAGCTTCCACCTTGCTGCCATCTTCCCGCTTGATGTATTTGCCAAGCAGTTCGAGCGCATTTCCAACGAAGAAGAATACTGTCTTCTCTGCATCAAATGCACGGAAGATCTCTTCCTTCAAAGGAAGCAGACGGCTCAAAATCACTTCCTGACTCTTCTCGCTCATCGAGCACATATATACCAGATCAATATCCTCTGTCAAAAACAGAGGCTTCGCATTCAATGTTGTCTCTACAAATTCTGCATCCGGTAAGCAGAGCTTCAAGTATTGCATATTTCCTTTGTCACCATATAAGGTACAAAGCTCCGGATAAAGGATTTCAATCTTCATTATTTTTCATCCTCCAGTCTCTTCAAAAGCTTCTGCTTCATCTTGCAGGAAATACCATAGGTATCGCAGTCGTATAAGATATATACCTTATCAACGCCCTCTAACTTTACTTTATCGACCGCTGCAACCTCATCGAGATCCCACGCGATCTTCTCCTCCGGGATTCCGGCGATCAGCGCACGCACACGGTGATCGAGACATCTTGGTCCACAGCAGACTACCTGCATTACATCGTCTCTTGCAAACTGCTCGTATTCAAGGTCGTAGATCCAGCCGATAAACTCGATACTCTTCTGTCTGTCGCTGAAGTCATCCTCTGCGATCATGATGACCTTCTTACCAGGCTCTTCTGCCACATACTCGAACGTACGGCAGGAGCTGACTGCGCTCTGTCCTTTGCTGAGTGCCTGAACGACTGTCACATTTCCGACCTTCGTCTCGCTGTAACGGGATTCCGGCACATGGATCTCTGCGATCCGCTTCTTCACCTCATCGGAAGAATATCCAAGCTCCCGCATCATCGTAATTACAGTCAATTCATTATAAATATTAAACAACGCATCATGGATCAGTGCGTATTCGATCTCATTTCCATCCTTTTCACGGACAATTAACTTCTTGCCTTCCTTGTCGACCTTCGTTGCAAGATAATCTGCATCTGCAGACTTGTAATCGCAGTTTGGACAATAAGCATTTCCAATATGATGATAACGAAGGTAGTTGAACTTCAGCTTCGTACCGCATTTTGGACACAATGTATAATCAGCGATCAGGTTGTATGGCTCCGTCTTGTCATCGTCCTGCTTTCCGATTCCGAAATAAACATGCTCACTATTCGGCTTTAAGTTGCTGCTGCACTGCTCATCTGCATTTAAGATCAGCTTCGTTGTGTCCGGGCAGTATGTGTCAATGACACTGAAAATGTAATCCGGATGTGCGTTTCGCTTCAGTGAATCACGGAACAGGTTCGTCACGACGAGATAATCCGGCTTTACATATGGAAGAATCAGACGGGATGCACGCTCGTCCACCTCAAATACAGTTGCGTCCACGCGGCATCTGCCAAGCCAGTTGACGCTGTTCAACAGGTTTGTCACACAGCCCGGCACGATATTCGAACCGGTCCGGTTGCTGACTACCTTCTTGCCTTCCTTCTCCAGCATATCGGTCAGCATGTTTGATACGGTCGTCTTACCGTTCGTACCTGTCACGCAGATACAGAGCGGTGCCTTCGGTGCCTGCGCCATGAAATCCGGGCAGATTTTTCTGGCAACAACGCCTGGGGTATGCGTGCCGTTGCGCCCCGAAAGGCGGATGATGACTTTGCTGAATTTTGCAGCCATGACTGCGATATGATAACGTAACTTCGACATGATTGTCTCCTTTTTCCTTTTGAACCTCGGACGATTGCCAATCCAGAGAGATGTTAGAATCGATCAAATCAGATAAAAGAAATATCAGATGTATTGGAACTAAGAAGTGCTAGATGTTCTGATTTATTTTTTTATTCTTGACGCAACCGCCGCCAATTCGCCATCCGTGGCTCAGTGGCGGCTTGTTTGAACATCGTGTTCAAACATTGCTGAATATCCACAGAACATCAAGGACTTCTAAGTTCCAAACATATTTATATTTCTTTTATCTGATAGATCGACACCTAAACATCTCTCTGCTTCGACAATCATTCACAAATCTTACTTCTTCCAATCTGTATTCACAAGACAATCCTGTCTTGTGTTGCCTTGATTTTTGTATGAAAGTACAATATCTACTGTGTAAAATCCAAGACATTATATATCTTGTGGGTAGGATTGTCAATGTATGGAAATTTCTCTACATGTTTACTGTAACAGATCGTGTTCGAGTGACGCGATCACAGCAGCACCATCTCCGATTGCAGTTGCGATCTGGCGGACAGTCTTGGTGCGCACATCTCCGATTGCATATAGAAATGGTATATTTGTGCGGCAGTCCTCACCGGCACGGATATAGCCGTTCTCCATCTCTACGACCTCTTTTACAAGTGCAGTCTGTGGCTGCATGCCAACCGCGATAAAGATGCCGGATAATGCGAGATCTCGTTTTTCTTCTGTCCGGTTATCCTCGATCACGATATGGTCAACCATGTTCTCACCACAGATCTTTCGTACTTCGGTGTGTGGTAGGAATTCGATATTTGCCGCATCGAAGATCCGCTGCTGCAATACCTTGGCACCGCGCAGCTCATCACGACGATGAATCAGGTAGACCTTCTCACATACATTTGCAAGGTACAGGGCATCTTCAAGTGCCACATCACCGCCACCGACAACGGCCACCGTTTTATTCCTGAAAAATGCACCGTCACAGGTTGCACAGTATGAAACACCGGCGCCGGCAAACTTTGCCTCGCCTTCCACGCCAAGCTTTCGATGGGTCGCACCAGTCGCTACAATTACTGCTGTTGTCTCGATCACACTGCCATCTTCCAGATGCACTTCCTTGTAATCATCCTGATTGGCAATGTCCGTCACCGTACCCTCCATAAATGGAACCTCCAGCGCATCTGCATGTTCCCGGAACTTTACTGACAGATCATAGCCATTTGTTCCGTAGAAGCCAAGCAGATTATCCACACGATCAGTTGTAACAATCTGTCCGCCACTGAACATTTCCTTCTTGATTACTGCCACATCCAGCAACGCACGTTTCGCATAGACTGCCGCCGATAAACCTGCGGGACCGCTACCGATAATCACGACATCTTTCCTTGTATCACTCATCGTTTTCCTCCAAACTGGTTTCTATTTCATTCGTTTCATTTTTTAATCAATTTCTTATTTTATCCACGATCTATCTGTGTGCAAATTCTTTCATAACATCAATCGTTTTCCGGATATCTTCCTCTGTATGTGCATCTGAGATAAACATTGCCTCAAACTGCGATGGAGCGAGGTTGATTCCATGATCAAGCATATATCGGAAGAATGCTGCATACTGCTTCGTGTCGCTCGTCATGGCGGTATCCATATCAACTACCTGCTTGTCTGTGAAGAAAATGCTCATCAATGAGCCGATCTGGTTGACACAGACCCGATTGCCAAATGCCTCTCTTGCTGCCTGTGCAAGTCCTGCGGTTTTTCCTTCGAGCTTTGCATACACTTCCGGATGTGCATCCAGCAGCTTCAATGTCTCAATGCCTGCGGTCATCGCAATCGGATTACCGGACAGGGTTCCTGCCTGATATACCTCGCCAAGCGGTGCCACGCACTGCATGATCTCGCGTCTGCCTCCGTAGGTTCCAACCGGCATACCGCCACCAACGATCTTGCCAAGTGTTGTCAGATCCGGCTTGATATGGAAATATTCCTGTGCGCCACCCGGTGCCAGACGGAATCCTGTGATAACTTCATCGAAGATCAGTAATGCACCATCCGTCTGCGTGATGTCACGCAGGAACTCTAAAAATCCTGCCTTCGGTGGCACAACACCCATATTTGCCGCAACCGGCTCGACAATGATTGCTGCAATCTGTCCCTTATACGCATCGAATAACTGTTTTACGGATTCCTCATCGTTATACTCTGCAACGAGAGTATATTTCGCATAGCCTCCGGGACACCCGCACTGTTTGCCACCGTCTGTGTGATCACGCCAGAGCCTGCCTTTACCAAAAGTCCGTCACTATGTCCATGATAGCATCCCTTGAATTTCACAATGTAATCTCTTCCAGTAAATCCACGTGCCGCGCGGATTGCACTCATCACCGCCTCTGTACCGGAATTTACCATACGAGACATTTCCATTGAAGGCATATGCGCTGTGATAAGCTCCGCGATCTCCAGCTCTTTTCTGGTCGGTGCACCAAAGGTCAGTCCATCATCGCAGGCCGCCTTTACCGCTTCGATTACCGTCTCCTTTGCATGTCCGAGGATTCCAGGTCCCCATGAACATACATAATCTATATATTCCCTCCCATCCTCATCGAATATACGGGAGCCTTTTGCTTTTTTTATAAAAATCGGGGAGCGTCCGACTGAGCCGAATGCACGCACCGGCGAATTCACGCCACCCGGAATATATTTCTTGGATTCTTCAAATAACTGTTCTGATTCTGTCTGCATGATTATGCTTCCTCCTCATCTATCGCGATACACATTCCTGCGAATCATTTTATTGTTCATCCTGCAGCCATCTAGCCACGTCAAGTGCATGATAGGTTATGATAATATCCGCACCGGCACGTTTCATCGCGATCATGTTCTCCATAACGATACGCTTCTCATCGATCCAGCCGTTTATCGCTGCTGCCTTGACCATCGAATACTCGCCGCTTACATTGTAGACTGCGAGTGGATGCTTCGTCTCGCCACGCACCGCTTTCACGATATCGAGATAAGCAAGTGCCGGCTTTACCATAATGATATCCGCCCCCTCTTCGATATCTGCCTCACATTCGCGCAATGCTTCCCTGCCATTTGCAGGGTCCATCTGGTACGTTCTGCGATCGCCGAATGCCGGAGCGGAATGTGCCGCATCCCGGAACGGAGAATAATATCCGGACGCGAACTTCGCGCTGTATCCCATAAGCAATGTATCCACGCATCCATTTTCATCCAATGCCTTCCGCAGATATGCGATATGTCCATCCATCATGTCGGACGGTGCGATCATGTCTGCGCCCGCTTTGGCAAGTGTTACTGCATCTTAGCCAACAGCGGAAGTGTCTCATCGTTCAGTATTTTTCCGTCCTTCACCAATCCGCAATGTCCGTGGGAGGTATATTCGCACAGGCACACATCTGCGATAATCAAAAGTTCCGGTGCTTTCTTCTTGATCTCGCGCACCGCACGCTGTGTGATACCATTTTCATCGTAAGCGCCGCTGCCGCATTCATCCTTGTGCTCCGGGATACCGAAGATCAAAATTGCCGGAATGCCAGCGCCTGTATGCGCTCTAGTTCCTCATCGAACCGATCCAATGTATACTGGTAGATGCCCGGCATGGAATCGACCGGGTTCTTCTCATTGGTTCCTTCTTTGATGAATACCGGGTAGACGAGATCGGATTTGCTGATTTGTGTCTCGCGCACCATGTTTCGCAGTACTTCATTTTCTCTCAATCTTCTTAATCGTATCATGTGTGTATATTCCTCTTTTCCTCTTGCAGTTTCTATATGGTAATTGCGTAATAGTCACATATCTACTAACATATATTTCAATATTAATTCATTCCATATACAATGTATTGAAGCTAAGAAGTTCTAAAATGTTCTGCTTTACATATTCATAAAATACGCCACCACCGCACGGGTATTGCCCCCTCGCTTCGCTCGTCGGCATGTTGTCGGGCGCATCCTAAATATGAACGCTGTTCATATGCGCCCTCCGCTCGCCATCCATGGCTCAGTGGCGGTTTGTTTGAACATCGTGTTCAAACATGGCTCCATCTTTTACAGAACATTAAGAACTTCTAAACTTCAAACATATCGTATATGATCATGAACAAATATTGAAATATATGATATGTTTTATTGGTTACATTACGCAATTACCTATTATAACTCGACTTCTCAGTATAATCAAAATCGGCCTTTACGATTTCTTCCTTCCGAACGCCGTTTCCAATGCCTCTATCAGGTTCTTTGCATCGCACTGTTCTGGACAACATCGGCGGGCAGACCACATTTTATAAGGGCGTCTGCTGTCACCTGTCCGATTGTGCCAAGTACAATGCGCTTCTTTCCTTGTGCCGGGTTCCAGTCTGGTTGTCCGGTCTCGGCAAGGCAATCTGCAAATGCATGCACCCCGGAGGCACTTGCAAATAAAATTGCATCGTAATTATTTAAGTATTTCCAGTTTTCTGTCCGCGCGCCACGCACATCGTAGATGGATAGAATCTCCGCGTCAATCCGGTTCGCAGATAGAATCTGTTCTAAGACCGGGCTTCCTTCCTTCGCCCGCGGAATCAAAACCTTTTCTCCTGATTTTACAACGGTACAAACCCCATTTGCAAGACTTTCTGTCGTATATTGCTCCGGTATATAATCCGCATAAAATCCATACTGCTCCAGCGCCTGCGCACAGCCACTTCCAACCACGGCGAATCGGATATCTGCAAACTTCCGAAGATCGACCGCACACGCGCGCACCCGGTCAAAAAATAGCCGGATTCCGTTCTGGCTTGTAAATACGATCCACCGATAATCTGACAAGTTCTGAATTGCCACATCTAACTTTTCCATATCCGGACACGTTCTGACATGCATATCACAGATTGAAAACAGCGATGCGCCTTTTTCTTCCAGCAGTCCGCGCAGTTTCTCCCGGAATACTGCCGTGCCAACGACACCGATCTTGCAGCCATCAATTGCACTGCGCTTCTTGTCCTTCATCGTGCAGGCAGCTGTCTGTCCGACGACTATGATTGCCGGTGAAACAAGCTCGTTCTTCGAAACAAGTTTGCCGATCGTCCCTACCGTACCGCGCACGATTGTCTCTCCAGGCAGCATACCATTTGAAATCACACTAACCGGTGTCTCCTCCGATTCCCCCTCTTCGCGCAGCCTCTGCATAATCGGTTCCAAATTCGAAAGTCCCATCAGGCACACACTGGTTCCCTCCTGTTTATGAATATTCGCAAGTGCATCTGCCTCGCCCTTCTTCGTATGTCCGGTAATCACATGAAAGCTCCGGCTCATTTCCCGATGTGTCACAGGAATTCCAAGTACCTCCGGCACCGCAATCGCAGAAGTCACACCCGGAATCACCTGAAACGGAATATCTGCTTCCTGCAATGTAAGGATTTCCTCGCCGCCACGTCCGAACACAAACGAATCGCCGCCCTTTAAGCGGACAACCTTCTCGTATTTTCCTGCGGTCTCTACCAGAATCCGGTTGATTTCCTCCTGCTTCTTATAATGCGCACCTGCCTGCTTGCCAACATAGATCTTCGTGCAATCTGACCGCACAAGGTCGAGAAGCTCTCCCGTTCCAAGCCGGTCGTAGATCACCGCATCGCACGATTTTAAGATCTGCAAGCCTTTGTATGTAATTAATCCCGGATCGCCGGGGCCTGCTCCGATTAAATATACCATTTCCAATTTATCCTTTATACATATATCAATACAAATTTCCTCGAAATATCAAAAAAGGATTCGATTTTTCAATAGACACTCCAATCCTTAATACTGATAAATCCAGCTTTGCTTTTATAAACAAATCCTTCAGATTTTTCTGATCGTATAATTGCAGCAAAACTATACAGCAAATCACGATCTGGATTCAGTTCTATTACAATCCAATCCTTGTCTTTACGAAAATGCTTCGATATATCTGTCAGCATTACAGTCTTTCCACTGCCCCAGACGCCCGTAATCATATAAATCTGCTGGTTCATTCATTCTGACGAAAACGAATCAATAATCTCATTCGTCTGTGCCAATCTGGAGATTGATTCCAACGGACTCTTACCCAAAACTAATGTAAATGGATTTTGCATCGCGCGCCTCTTTTACTGTTCTTTACTCTTTTTTATTATTTTTACTGTTCTTTACTGTTTTGTCAAGAGATTTCCATTATTTCTTCCATAATAGGATAGCATCCCTTTCTAGATTTCTCATAAACTGAGGACTCGGATTTCTGAGCCCAGATTTACTTATCATAAGCTCCACGATCGGCAAATTATAATCATCCGGTACTACATCACTTCTCATGTGCGCAGCCACCCGTGCCGTGGTATTCTCAGATACACACACGAACAGATCAACATCCGAATTGTATTTATGATCCTTTCTTGCATAGCTGCCGTATAAATAAATGCACTGCACATATTCCCAGTAATCTTTCGTTAAAACATTAATCGCATACTTTAATGATTGTTCATGCCGACATTCATTTTCTTTAACCATACACAGTCACCTCTTTCAAGATTATAAATTTATCATAATATTCTTCAAAGAGGGAATCTATATACCCGCTGTTGGAGCTTTCTAAACAGTTAAAAGAAAGCATCAAAAAAAGGAACAACCATAAGATTGTTCCTTTTACTTTACCTATTTATTTTTCTATTGCTACTGTACTTCGTAATAACCATATTCTGGTTCTGTAACAGTTTCTGTTCCCACTACACGACGTTCCTTTTCTCCGTCTATTATATTGCTGTAAGGATCTCCATTCATTATATGATTGTATGTATGGTCTGATATATATTCTCCATCAGCAGCTATGTCATCTTTATAAAATCTTTTTTTACACATAAAACAGTAGCTGTATGGTACCATTTCCACTATTTCTTTCGTCTCAGTATACGCCGGTTCTGTCGCTACCCATACAACCTTATGCGTTTCCGGAACTACCTGATTGCTGTAATATGCATCCCTGATTGTGAATGTTGCTGTCCGCTTGGTTCCTGCTTTGTTGACTCCACAACTGCAGATTACATGGTATTTAGGATCCCAGAATGCGAAGTGCTGTTCCAACTCTTCTTCCGTTCTATAAATATTATTGCAGCTATCACACTGATAATATGTTACTGTCTGTGTCAATGCCGGCTGCAACGTTGGGTTCTGTGGCACTGTTGGTGTCGTCGGTACTGTCGGTACTGTCGGAGTTGTCGCGTCGTTGGTGTCGGATTCAACGCGTCTTTGTAACTGTCCGACGTTGCAGATACGATACCTGCTACATTTGCTCCGGGAGCTGTTCCCTTCCTGCAGAGTACGATCTGGATTGCTTCCAAACGCTTCGCATAGCGGGCTGTTCCTGCTGCTTCGCCGTTCTTAGCCCAGCCCATCCATCCGAAGGACTGTGCATGTACACGATAGTAGATATCATAATGGTTTGCAAGTTCACCTGTAAGCCGGATCCGGATTGCTTCCAGACGCTTCGCCTGTCCGCTTGTTCCACTCATAGCTCCATCTGCTACCCAATTCATCCATCCATAAGACTGAACATGTGTCTGATACTCAACGCTTCCACAATAGCTCGTTCCCTTAATATCGATACTGATACCTTCGAGACGTTTGCCCTGCCCGGTTGTACCGCTGACCGCTCCATCTTTCGCCCAGGTTGTTTCCCAGCCGTAGGTCTGTCTATGTACACGGTAGTTGATACTTGGTGTCTCAGATGCTATATTCTTCGGAACGATCTGAATCTTGACTTCTTCCAGTCTCTTTGCTTCGCCAGTAGTGCCTGCCAACGCTCCATTGTATACCCAGCCTTGGTTATCTCCATATGTCTGAATGTGTACACGGTAACGGACATCATAATGGTTTGCAAGCTCTCCCGTGAGCCGGATCTGCATGGCTTCCAGACGTTTACCCTGTCCGGTTGTACCAGCTGGCTGACCACTTGTAGTCCAATCCGTCCATCCGTATGTCTGTCGATGTACCCGGTACTGAATCGTTCCTGTGTAACCTGTGTTATTCTTCAGATTAACAGTGATTGATTCTACCCGTTTTGCCTGTCCTCTCGTGCCAAGCACAAGCGTCTCAATTCCATTCTCGTAATGATTCGTCCGTTTGTGTCACCGTAGCTCTGCACGTGCGCTTTTCCGGACATTCCGATCGATGTTGCAGCTTTGCTCTCAACCGCCGGAAGCTGCGTGATCATGAGCAGTGCTGCAAGAAGTGTTGTTGCAAGTTTTTTCATACCTTTCTTCATATTGATTTCTCCCCATCGTTTATTTATATTTACTGATTAGATATATCATAAGATTCTATATAATAAAAATGTACAAATTGATATATTGTACATTTTCTAATCTTCTATTTTTTCTTTCATCAGGTAATATTCCTAAATATCTCCGCATCCACCTTCCCAATCTGCCTGTTTTTCTATGTCAGACAGATGATGTACATAAGTTTTAATGTTGTTGGAGTCTCAAAAATATAAAGCAAATATTTTTTTACTGAACAGCTATTTCCGTAAGTGTTATTCCTGTTATACTTTCTTCCTCCATTAGGATCTTAAATTTTTCAGAAACAAACAATGGTACCTGTTGTCTGTTTCCTAATTTGGATACATCCGAATTCTCCGTTTTGTCAGAATATATACCATACTTACTTACTGTATACACTGTCCCAATACCCGAAATTTCGGTCTCAAAATACTTTGATTTTTCTAAACAGAGTGCATCTACGACCCGTAATACATTTGCGAAGTAATATTTTCGGGATAATCATAACCCATTATATTCTTCAACAGTAACTTTCAAGAACTGAATATCTGTATCTACGGATTCAAGGATTTTTTCAATTTCTCGGACACCAAAAACCATCCTTTGTCATTTGCCAAATAATCGGTCCAAACACTTCCTTCCTCGATTGAAAAACGAATAACCGTTTTATCATCCATTGATTAAAGTACTTACCCATAATCAATGCGTTCTGCGGAATTGTAAACTTGTCATCAAAATGACAGATTATATCATTTTCCCCATTCATATCCATTGACAATTTATAATATTTCATTTTCCTATCCTCTCCAATAATCCTTATACAGCATCTATAATTGTCTCCTGATTTGATTGTATGTTCTGCATTGAATTGTACCGGTTGCAAGTTCTCTCCATCATATTTTAGATTTACTTTTATATCTTTTTATTTAGATAAATTTATTATCCGTTAACATTTTCTCAATCAACTGAATTCTCTTCTCCTCGCACATATCCTTCCATGCTTCATGTGTCACATTTGGCACATCAATATAAAGAAGTTTTTCTGGTTCAGCCATTAAATCTTCAAAATTATCTGTAGCACAATATATGCATTTTTTGTGACTCATTTCAAAATCAACATCACTTCCTTGTATCTTATCACATGCTACCACAAACACATGATTAATTATATTTTGTAACTCACTATCCGAAATCTTTTTTTTTAGACGAATCCAAAAAGGCTTTCACTTTATCCTATGAATTCTCTGTAAATACCATCTTGCAATAGGTTAATATATGCATACTTCATGCCGTTATCATACAATACCAATCTTTCGCCATACGAAAAATCTGATAAATAAAAGAATTCATTTTTTCTCTTGCAATTGGTACATTTAACCACTTCTCTTCTTACTTTTATTTTCACACTGACCGCCTCCTAGTCTATTGGCATAACATTTCTCGGTAATAGAATATTTTCAAAGTCATTGTAAATAACATAATTTATCCCACCGCCTCGATATGATTGAAACTTAATGACATTGTAGCCCTCAGTTCGTGCAATTTCCCCAATGTTTTGACACGCCCTTGTAGATGTTAAATTCTGAACATATCCCCATTCTGAAGCTATTTGTGGATTAGTTAAGTCTAATACTTTCTGCCCACTCAAATTCATATCATAACTAATTGCATATTTTGCAATATTACCATGTTCAGATAACTCCGCAACAATTGTATCAGCATCTGTTGCATCTCTTATTGTTGCATCAATGCCCACTCAAAAAAAAGTTTTTCCTTCATTTTCGAAATTATTTACATCTCCATCCCTAAGTGCTTCTTCAGCTATACGACGAGCTTCACTTTTCTTATTCATGTGAACATATGCCAAATACTTTAGAACATTTATATACATTTCTCCCTGACAATTTATGGCATATTCATCAATATCATACTGCTCCATGAATCTATTACTGCTTTCCTCTACTAATTCTACAAGGACCTTTGCCTGCTCCTCATATTGATCTGTAAGTGCCATCTCACCCTCTTCTATCGTTATCGTTGGAGCCTGAAAAGCGCCAACCGCCCTTAATGAATCGGGTTCTTTGCTATTACTAGGCATTTGCATTATATTCCAAAAAATGTCATCATAATCATAATTTTTTATGTTAACTCTATAAATCAATTTCTTAGAATCTACAACAAGGAAATCACAATAAACCATCGCCGCATCCTTTACACGAAAAATCGTATTTTGTCTGGCTTTATATCCTAACTTTTTGCATATGCAACTATTAAATTCCTTAATTCTTTTTTCTGCTCCTTGTCTAATTTCATCTCAATTCTCCTCCGAAACATAGTATTGTATTCTAATGCCATGTTGAGCAACCTGATTTTGAACTGCCTGCAAAAACTTTTCTGCATTATCCGTTAAACTGTATAGGAAATGAATTTCTATAATTCCATATGTAATTGTCTCTTCTTTATACATATCCCCATACTGCTTTTCTTCAAGATAGCCGAGATACATATTTATTTCAAATTCAATATTGCAGAACTAATATGTAAGGACCTCTTGTCAAGTACAAATCAAATATCGTTATACGGATTTTTTTTAAGAATTTCTTCTATTTATTCATCTTTTCTTTTCTGAAAATCTTGTCCAAACAATGAAAAAATTTCTTTTTCTTTTGCAAAAAGAGCTCGGCGAAAATCCTTTCCCTTTTCTCTATTGCATATCGCAAAATTTATTATGATATTAGCGGAAATTATGTTTACTGCATTCCATAAGACTTCTCTTTTTTTATCTGTAACAATATCACTTCTTATTTTCCCTTTTTCAGTAAAAAGAATATGATATTCATTGTTCTTATTAAATATATATGTTCCTTCTACACTATTATCTGTTCCTTCAGCAAAGAACAAATTTCCACAAGAAACTTCTCCTAACCGCGTTTGAACTTCATTATATACATAATTTTTTAATTCTTCTGTCGATAACATCTTACACCTCTTCCTTACTTGGGTACAATATATCCCTCCACTGAAATATTGAATTTTCAAGGTTCAACACACCAATATATGGTGTGGGAAGTTTTAGTTTGTAATAAATATTAATCAACTATATCTTCTCCATATATGCCATCATTTTGATATTGTAAAATAATATTGTACATTTCATCAACATCTAATTGACATAATTCTGCTTCATCTGCTGTAATACTAATTCTTTTTTCTTTACCATATGTGCTCCTGCATCATACTGTAGAAAATATCTTCCTGCATCTTTTAATAATTCAATACCTCCATCTTCTAAAATCCACTTCAACTATAGTCACCTCTTTTCAAATAAGTGTTCATATGTATATGTTCCTTCTGCCGCTGGACTAACAACTGCTTCTTTTACTCCACCACTTGTATACCCACCTGGCTCCCAATATTCCTGCCATGCTTCTAGCTCATTTCCGGATGGAATTCTTATACTTGATGTATCTTCGATTGTTACTACGACAGGATTTTCCCCTAAATAACCTTGGTCTAACCCTAATATTGTTTCTATTTTGGACACGTCTCCGTCTGCATACTGTATTATTTCATTTAACTCGTCGCCTGACACCACAAAAGTTCCACCCTTGCCGCCAATAGTTCCTGTTGGCTCATTAGGCATTATTTTAACTGCACCCAAAGGACAAATTTGTTCTAAGTTTTCTAAATTGATCTTCATGTGAAAATATAAATAAAACTAATATACCACGTTTTTTCTTTCCCAATTATTGCAAAACAAGTTATATTCAAACTTATAATCTACTCTACCAAAACTATCAGCTCTCAACGAATCACCTTCACATATAACTTCAAGTTAGAATTATTACAAAATCGAGAATATATATAACCCTGTGGAGGCACTATTAATCCTTTGTTCTCTCCCTCTGTATTATATACAATAATACTCTTTCTTTTATTCATTACATATATCTTCTCTTTTAATATAAAAACATCATTTATATCTTCTAGCTGGATTTCATGTTTTCCTGCATTCTCATCGTAAATAGTCAACAAATTATTATCATCATATTTGCAAATATCCTTACCTGAAAATCCTACAAATCGATATTCATAAATTCCATCAAACATTAATTCAATGTAAATTGCTGTTGCAACATCTGTTGCAAATTCAACTCCCTTTGTCTCGTATATAATCTCTTTATCATCATATAACCACTTTACCATATTATCTACATATTCAACTTCCATAATTTGTCACCTCTTTTAATTCTTTTAATCGAACCTGGTACTACTTCAATAAAATCCGTTCTATTTATTCTACCTAACCTTTATACTAGAGGAGATGCTGAACATATCATGAAAATGGAACTGGCACAGCACTTTATGAATAAGGGGTACTACTTCCAGAAAGTCCACCTTAATAACGACACAGAGCTAATGATAAGCAATCGCCAGTATAACACCGAAATACAATTCCAGTGGGTGGATATAGATGAAAATATTATATAATGCAAGAGCAACTGGTGTAATTTTTCTCAGTTGGCTCCTTTGCATTTTTTTACCAGAAACAAATATTCTCAGTAATTTTAGAAGTAAATTTTTATCTAAATTACATCTACTTCTAAAAATTCAAATCCCGTAAAATCATTATCTTCAATTACTTTTTTTAAAGTTTCAGAAATGAAAATAGGTATCGTATCATCCTTTAATCTAAATATATGCCTATTAACAATTTCACTACTTTTTAACGCATATTTTTCTACGGAGATAATTTTTTCGTCATCCAATTCAAAAACGTCGTATTTTGAATTATCCAAATCTAATGCATCAATTACAGTCACAATATTAGCCACAAAATATGAATCCACTTCAATTCCGGAAAATCTGTCAATCACCTTAACTGGCAAAAATTGAACTTGATTTTCTAAGATTTTCTGTGTCTTATTACAAAAATTTTCTGAAACTACAAACCATCTATGCGGATTAGCAAGATAATCCGTTAATACATTTCCTTCCGTAGAATCATACTCAAACACAACCCTACCCCACTGTTTTATCTCTTTTCCACTAATGGTTATGTATTCATCCATATTGCCAATACTAGCAACATCGCAATTAGCATAATTATCGTCTTGTTCATAATCATATATCAATTTATAGTAACGCATCATCAATCTCCTTCATTATTTTTTCCAGTAGTCTTTATACAACATCTCTGGATTATTGATTATTTTCTGTTTCATTTGGTCATATAATTTCAAGAATTTTGTTTTATCCCCATTTGCTATTCTATCAAATTTTTGCATATTATCAAGAACATAATCGTGGTATGCATAAGGATGTCTGCCTTGATGTGGCATCGACTGTTTGTTCCAATCACCATCTAAATCTAATCCATACTTCTTTGTTATGCTCTCAAATTGACTTGTATATTTTTTACTTTTATTCGATGCAAAATGATGTACTTGATTAGGTTTAGTTGTTGTACCACTCTTGCCTCCAGCCGGCTTCACATAATCGTTCTGTGCTTCTGCAAAATCACTTAGATAATCTTCATATTCCGGAATATCTGCTCGTTGGCTCTCAAATATATCTTCATAAAATTCACCTTCCAGATCTGCCTGTTTTTCTATTTCCGCCAGATTCGGTTCCTCTATCTTCGGCACCTCTGTTGGCACCTCTTCCGGCATCCCTTTGGCTGCCTTTGCATCTCGAATTCCCTTTACGGTATTCTTAACTGCTCCAGCCAGACACACCACATCCGCCGTCGTGGTACTGATTGCCAAAGCCTTATTATATGACTCCTCTCCCATAAGGTCTTTGAGCGGATTTATGGCATCTGTGTACTTCAATCCCTGAACAGAAATTGATACATCCTGCGTTCCCTCAAACAGTTCCGATGTTCCAAACAAAAGGGAAGATCCCCCGCTCGCAAATCCAAGCACTGTAAGCAGTGTTCCTGCTTCACAAATTGCTACCCCTAATGCGCCTGCGCCACTCATTAACGCAAAAGCACCCGTTGCTATCTTCTTCCATCCCTCCTCCCACTTTGCATCCGTGATATATGTCTCGCATGTATCCCTGCTAATCTCAGAAAGACCATTGATTGTCTCTTCATTTTGCATCATATATCCATAGATGCCAAGAATACTGTTATACAGCTCCGGATTATTTGTTATCTGCAAACAGGCTGTATTGTTCGCACCTGCCACAAAGCCATGCGCCCATACATCCTGTATCTGCTGTTCTCTTTCCGCCAGACTCGCACTAATATCCGTCACGCCGTTTATTTTCACGTTCGGCGGTGCTGTAACCGCATTATACCCCTGCGGCATCAGTCCGGTCAAATATGTCAGCGAGCTTTCTGTAAGATTCTGTAATAGCACCAGTTCATTTGCATCAAAGCTCTCCTCCGTATCAAGAAGCGCCTGTCGATACTCCCTCTCTCTGGCTTCAAATTCTTCGATACGGGTAAATGCATTTTCGAAAGATGGCATGGTCACATCTGTGAATCCACACACCCGATAATACATTTCTTTGACAATATCAAGCTCATCATCCATCCACAGATATGAGTTTCGATAAGCATTCAATACCTCGCTGATCGTATCTTCATCGATAACGGCATATGCATCCGAATCAAGCAGCGCATACGCACCCTGATACACCATCAGTATCTGCGTAAACGCCATATTTACGGCATCTGCAATCGCCTGTATACTGCTTGCAAACCCGGTTATGTAATTCCGCATAGACACGACAGTTGCCCCTGACTGGTTATCAAGCAATGCTGCAAAATGATTCACTGTCGTTGTCACATCCGTTATGCTCGCCTGCAGTGCAGCAGCCTCGCTTATCACATGGTTTGTAAAACCAAATATATCATAAATATCTGCTGTAAGCCCCATAATTCCCCCTATTTATTCATATCCTCCGCCGCTTGTGCATCTACGCTCAAAAGCGCCGTATATGCATTCGTTACGCTCTGTGTCACCAACATCATGATGTCTTTCATACTATCAGATAGTTTATCCAACATTTCTAATTGTTCCTGTAATGCTTGATAGGATGGCAGGCAGGTAACACCTTCCTGCTTATACTCTGTTTCGACTTTATGTATATTTCCGATTGCATCTGTAACCTCTTTCATTCCCAACTGCAACGTATCTAAATCAACATGCAAACTTCCCATGATAATTCCTCCTATAGTTTTCTGCGCAAACCATTGTTCACACTTACGAGCGTGTCTATCTCGTTTTGATATGTTCTTATTTGTTGATTCAAGCTTCTATCTCTCCTTCTAACCATGTTCTTTTTTCCCGCATCTGAGTCTGCATATCTTCTACTGTGTCTGACAGTTTTCGACATCGGTATCTATATGTCCAAACTCAAGATCCGCATAATTATACTCACTGCCCCACCATTGATGTATTTCTCCCGTATATGTGCAGATTACATGATTATAATAGGTTTGAATTCCTTCTATATTTTGTATAACGGTACTCAGATTTCCAATTGCAGAACGCAGATCATCATACTCATCCTCATACCTTGCGATTAAAGTTCTGACACCGCTCATCTGCACCTCATAGCGCTGGATTGCTCTGCGATTATCCAATATTTCCTGTTGAATCTGCTGCTTTTCTTTAGATTTTTGTGCCATATTCCACCTCTATCCTTTCTGCACAACCCGAACTCTCTCGATCTTATCGCCTTGTATCACATACGCATCATTTACATCCAGTTCTTTCTTGAATGTACGGGCAACTCCCATCGATATATCTGTCACTTTAATGTTCTTAATATTCTCAAATATAATAAATGATTTTGTATCACGCACCTGCTTCAAGAGCTCGCCTGCCGAGAAGGAAATCATAGCATTTTCAACATCCGTCAACAGGAAACATCCTTTTGCTGACTTAAATGCCATACTTATCTGCCTGTATAGATCTACCATCGCTTTGTCCGTACCGATCTGCTTCATTATCTCTGGTGAATTGACTACGATTATCTGCAGACTCGCTGGTGTTTCCTGTTTCTGAAGCTTCTGCCACGCTATATTCAACAGCTCCGCTGCACCCTCTGTTGTCTGCGTATATCCACTCACATCTGACTCAAACCTCCTATACTCACCTGCTGTATCATCCATGAGATACACATCCACAGGTGCCTTGTCCTGATTCCTGAGAGCCCTGTCAAGCAAATACTCTACATATTGGTGTTTGCTGCTGTCTTTTGCTCCAACAAAAGCCAGCAGCGGTGTCTGCCCCAGATCCAATGTCCGTCTGCTATCGTCTCAAACTCCATGCCGAGCGGAATTTCATATGATTTATAGCTTGTTCCAAACTGCTTCGCCATATATGCTTCCGTTACCTTCTGTGGTATCTCCGGAATCCCCGGTACATACATATCACCGTACTGATCATGAATCTGATCAATAAACGCCTTCATAAGCGTAATCTTCTCAAACTCTTTTTCTGCTGCAAAAGCCAGATAATACTGTATCTCATAATACATTTTATCTGCCTCAATAAGTCCTCTTCCCGCGATATCATGCAGCTTCTTGCGGCATGCCTCAAAGACCACGCCATAATCGCTGGAATCATTGCAATACAAAGCAGTTCTCTTCGAAAAGTTTGATAACAGCTTGAATCCGGCTCCTCCTGCCTGACCGGCGGTCACGACAAAAGAGATACCTGCTGCCACGCTCTCTCTGCTGATACTTATAATCTGATCCTCATAGTCCGGATAATACCCCCGAAATGCAACCCAGTTATCCAGAAAGATCACTATCTGTGGCAGCTCCGTCTGTCCGGATTCCCGATATGCACTATACGAACTTAACCCAAGCTGGGAAAAATACTTTTTCGCACCTGCACAGTTTCCTGCATCATCTTCAGGAATCCTTTGAGACGTTGTTCATCTGTAGACGTAATAACTCCTCCAACATGATTCAATGTCTCAAAATTACGAAGAATCATAGATGCAAAATCAGAATATACATCTGGACATCCTTTGGAGAATAACGCATTGCCAGCCCACAGATCATTGTCTGTAACAGATTCGTCTTTCCAGACTGCGCAGATCCCAATATATAGAAATTATTCTGCGAGATGTTCCACGTTTCCACATACTGCCGCTGTCTTGACGGATCATCCACCACGCCCACAGGAACAACAATATCGGTTCCCGTGTAAGAAAAGCCATCCAACGTAAATGGCAATTTCTCCGGTAAAGCAGGAAGCAGATGTTCGGTAATCTGGATATTCCCTTTTTCTCACAAAATTCATTCACATAATTAACGATTGCTTTCAACTGCGTCTCGCCTGCATCGTCCTCGTTTGGCTTTTGCTCATATATCACAGATCTTTTTCCCGACAATGCAACACTTGTCAACGCAAACTTCTTCTGTGCAGATATCCCATCTGTTTTTGCAGTAACTCCGCTATATGCTGACTGGAACAACTGAAAAATCTCATTATTTCCCACCTGCAGATATGCCCTGCCCGGTTCCTTGATTTCTGCCGCCAATGGTGATTTCAATACTTCATTACTATCATTCTTGTTCTGCACTTTGAGACACAGTTTGAATTTCGAATTACTCCATATCTGATCACTTACTACGCCCGAAGGCTTCTGTGTTGCAAGAATCAGATGTACACCCAGACTTCGTCCGATTCGTGCAGCTGATATCAGTTCTTTCATAAATTCCGGCTGTTCACTCTTCAACTCGGCAAACTCATCTACAATCAAAATCAGATGTGGAAGAGGGATTTTGGCCTTTCCATCTTTATATGCCTTAATATAATCATCAATATGATTTACCTCTAATTTCGCAAAAAGCTCCTGCCGCTTGACAAGCTCTGCCTTGATTGATAACAGCGACCGCTCAATTTCGTTACCATCTATATTGGTGATTGCACCATTCAGATGTGGCAGATCCTTAAACTGATTTACCATTCCTCCTCCCTTAAAATCGATGATGATAAACCCAACCTCATATGGATGAAACAAGGTCGCCATGGACAAAATATATGTCTGCAGGATCTCAGATTTTCCCAATCCGGTAGTTCCCGCTACCAACCCATGCGGTCCATGATACTTTTCATGCAGATCCAAATATACGATTTCATCCCCGCTCTTAACTCCAATCGGAGCCGCCATTGTCTTATATATTTTTGAGTTTGACCAGCGGCTTTCCAGATCCAGATCATACGGACTCATAATATGTAACAGCTGAAATAATGTTATGTTTTTTGTCAGTGTATTCTCCAGATTCACCTCATCGACATACACACATGCCAGTTTCTTTGCCGCGATCTCCGCGCGTTCACGTGACACATATTCATATTCAAACGCCTGTATCTGATCACCATTGTCCGTATCCTGAATATATCCTTTGTAGAAGTCTTCCTCCAGAAAGATCCTGCTTGTACACGCAGGATTCAGGAACTCCTCATACTCCTCAAAAAACACAAAATGAAAACCGAGATCTTTTGCTTTCTCTATGTATCCTGCCACTGGATGATTGCGAAGCATAGCTGACCGGAATACCAGCACAACATACTCCTGCATCTGTTCCGTCACTCCACCATTGATTCTCGACGGGAAAGTTCAGAATACAGAAATTCCAACGTGCTTTTTGCACTTTCGCCATCATACATAAAATTGCGCAATTATTTTGCTCATTGTAGGTGATTGGCAGCCATCTCGCCCATGAGAACAAGGGAACATCTACTTTATCCATAATCAAAAACAGCTTGATATCCTTATAAAAATGCGAAGCTGCAAATCCTATGATCAGATTTTTCTCCATCTGATACAACTTTGTCCGGCTTCCAATGAAACCAACCGCATTCGCGGTCTTCAGGTCGAGGCATACCGGCATCGCATCAATAAACTCATATTTATCATGCATGGTTTTCGGAAAATCCTTCAGCGTATCTTCCGTGTCCACATACTCTTCTTTTTTATAATCAACCGGACAGCACGACCGCACAACACCCTTTCCGAGACAGACCTTGAGAAAGTCTTCATCCTCGCGTTTTCTTTCAAAAAGCCGATTGTCAAAATTCTCAATAAACGTCATATAATTGTTCAGCGATGGATTCATATACTCTGCGACCGTTTTCTCCCGCTCCCGCAAATGTATAATCTCATCCTCCCGATTCGTCAGATATTCCAGATATATCTTTTTTCTTCGTTCTTCTTTTTCCTGTCTTTTATTTCGTTCCTTTACAAAATTCAAGACTGTAACAGTTGTACTCACTGACATTGTTGCCGCAAAATAGATGACATACATGCCTCCACCGCCCATCATTCCGCGGAGTCCAACCATCATCAACATATTTACCAGCATCGGCATAACAGACATCAAAAAGTTCTGCTGTTCCGACTCGTCCTTGTTGTTCGGCTCCAGCACTTCAATCGTCTGATCCGGCATCGAGAACTGCTGTCGGACATTTTTTATAAACTTCGGATATTCATAATGATTTTTCTGATACTGAACAATCTCCACTTTTCTCTTCGTTATAAGCTTTGCTTTTCTCGTTGTATATATCATTCCGTCACAGATACAGAACGAATATCCCTTGATCGACAAAAACTCTCCATCCCGCACATGACAGGTATTGGCGCGTGGCATAAATCCATTTACCTCAATACCAATTGTGTTCGAGACAAATTCCGCATCGTATCCATCGATTACTTTATACAGTTTTACACAATCTTCATGTGTGTAGGGATCATCGATTCGAATTGTGCACTCTACTTGTCCACCAATAGAAAATTCAGAAATATTTTTACAGTCAATCTGAAGATCGTAATCATCACCGACTGCATCGAAACATGCGAGAAAATCAATGCTGAATACCTCCGTTCCGGTATAATCATAGCACAGAGATAAATGATCGCCTGTCTCCAGCTTTCTCACATATTCTTTCAGATTGAAATCTTTGGTCAGATATACGGTATCATTACAACTGATAATATATTCCCCATCTGCCTGCCGATCAATTCGAAAAATAAAGCCTGTCATAAAGCGATCTTTTCGAAACGCAATCTGACATGCTTTATCTGTTCCTATCGTAATACTTCCGGCAAATGAATCATCAAAATCCACTTCCTTATACATGTTATTTCCATATATCACTAATTTATGTTTCATTTGTACCCCCTGCTTTTATCTGTCAAAATGTATAATCGTACCATTGCGCAATCCGAACGATTCCAGCAGCCGGTCTCCACGCAACAGCGTTCTTGGATCTTCCGTACACATATAACATTCCGCCACATTCGACATATCAATCCCCAGATTTAATCCTTTATTTAACCCATAGATCAATTCGTTGGCTGATATATCAAGCGGAATCTCCATATCCAGCCATGTATTTCTTTTTTTATGATGAAATGCCACAATCACTGTATTTTCCATATTCGATACTCCCCTCGTATTTGGAACATCTATTCCATGCACAATATAGTTCTGTCAAACAACTGTGAATTTTTCGTCATTTCCAGATCAAGTGGTGCATTATACTCTTCGATAAATTCACTGAACTCATATTTCTGAAGAAGCTGTGCGCCAGAGAGAAAATCCGGTTGATTATATTTGTAACGGTTACACAAAATCAAAATATTCCTGTCAAAATCCAGCATATTGGAAAGCAACGCTTCCAGCTTTCCTACCGCGATCTTATCCTGCGTTGTCAAGAGTACTTTCCAATCACAATTCTTCAGAAAAACCAGCTTGTCTGCCTCCAGCTCGGAAGATAACTCCACCACAATATAGTCATAGATATTTTTGTCTCGCAGATAATCTACAATCTGGGAATATACTGAAAACTTCATCTGATAAGAAACCGGAAGATTCTTGAATGGCGGCAAAAAATCAAATCCTTCATTTTTGATTTCGTCCTGTATAATTTTTAAAGCATTTTTTATATTGATGGAACATTGATAACAAAATGCGGTTCCAAGCACGCTTGCATCATCTATATAATATGTAAAATCCTGATATGGAACGGTACTGATATAGATTACACGTTTCCCTTTTTTCATCAGTTTATGCGCCAGCGTCAATGCAGTAATCGTCTTTCCCGTTCCCCCGGATGCTGAGAACACGCCAACTACCTTTGTCCCCTTTTCCGACTCCGCCTCTGTGATCAGCCCAGAATCGATCTTCTCCAGCATACGTTTTACACTGTAATACTTATATATGTAGGCAGGATTCTCTGCATCCATCTCTTCTTCTGTCAAATAGTAAATGCTTGTCTTCGAAAAAGCCTCTGGATGCGGTAACATAATCCCATAAGGAAGTATCAGAACGTCAATCTTCTTCGGTCGCTCCAGAAACGCTTCCAGACAGCCTGCATCTGTTATAAATTCAATGCTTGCCCGTTCCTCTGTAAGCTTTGCAAGCTTAAACTCAATCGTTGCCACGTATTCCTCGTCGAATGCCGCGAATACAATACTTTTCTTTATCATATCTGCCCCCTGTTATGACACTGTGATCTTAAATTCTACATCCGCCAAAACCAGACTGTCTCCATCTTTCAGGTAATATTTCTGATCTGGTTCCAACGTATAGCCGTTGACGCTCGTTCCATTTGTACTCTCCAAATCCTGAATCATATAACTGCCATTTTCCCTGACAATCCTACAATGATTTCGACTGACTTTCGTGGAATTTGCAATCGTTCCGTCTGCTTCCTTTGATTTTCCTATGAGGAATTCCGGCTTATCAACAATAAATATCAGATTTCCTTCGGATCCGTTATGTTCTAATAGTAACGTTTTTTCTGAATCTGTATTCTCCATCGCATGTTCAACTGCCTGAATTCCGAAGTCATAAGAGATAAGTGCATGCAATACCTCTGCATCTGTCTTCGTCTGATCCATTACCACATAATACAGTTCCGTCTGTCTGTCAGGCATATTTACAAAAATCTGATTGAAGATCATGAGCATTGTATTCCGAAATAAATAACTCCATGTGCATGCATCATGCAGATCACATTCATAATTAATAGGGAGAATGACTGCCTTGATTTCTTTATTTTTTCCGTCGTAATATAGCCGTTCAAACTTTATGTCTACAGCCTTCATCTCCAGGAAATCATTGTCATCCATTCTCTTTAACATCTGCAAAAAATGAATGCATGCTGTCACAAGTTCTGCGCTGCTGATTTCTCCCATCGCTTCCGTGAACCGACGGTATCCCTCTACACCATACAACAACTGTACTTTCTGATTATGTAGTACCTGTACCATCGGAATGTGATGTTCTTCCAATTTATTTACAACCTTCATCCCGAGCATAAATAACGCATCCTGCGCTTCAAATGTATACGCGAGATGATCTGCATAACAACTGACTATCATCTTTTTACTGTTTACCCCTTGTACTCAAATTCTTCTTCCGCCAGACGAATGATATTACCAGGATCCAGCTTCATATAACGCCCCGGCATAACTCGTATGTCGTTCACATATGTTCCATTTGTCGTATCCAGATCCTGAATATAATATCCATCTTCAAACTTCATAATACACGCGTGTTTTCGACTGATACTATGGCTGCGCGTAATACAGTAATCGACAGAATCTGCGGCGGATCCGATAATGTAACTGTTCTGGTTCACCACAAACGTCTCGCCTGTTTTATACCGGACGATCGTTGGGTATCGAACCGCTGTATCGTTGAGCGGCTGACCGTGCTCGTCCATATCTATACCTAACACACTTGTTTCTCCTATTTCCTCCGGTGAAGACTGACCTGCCTCCTGCAGGCTTCTGTTCAAAGGAAGATTCTCGTGATTTGTTACAAATCCCGGCGTAATCCTTCCACTGATCTTCAACGCTTCTTTGGCTAATACCGCCTGATTCCCCTGTTCCTCTGATAATTTCTTACATCTTTTACACTGCACAGCCAACAAAATCGCCAACGTGACAACGGCGATAAAAAGTACGCCACATGCGATGGCTGCTATAATGATCACCGTCTTTACCGGCAATTCCGCTTTCTTCAGATTATCTATGCTGTCCTGCAACGTGGCAGTCGCCGCATCTACCGCATCCTGTGTATAGTTATCAACCTCCTGCGCCTGTACCTTCTGGTACAACTCTGTCGCCTGATTATAAGCGTCTTCACATACCTTCCATGATTCAGGTGCATATTTATCTGCATCTAATTCCTCGTATGCCGCGATCACCTCTTCCAGTTTGGATGTGTCTACAACTATCTCCGGATTATACTGAATCCCAAGGACAGTCAGCACATCGATTACCTCGTCAATCTGAAGTGCATATGTCTCCTCCGGATTTCCCTTGTTTATCGTGCTTACAATACCAATTGCTTCCCCTTCTTCATTTAACAACGGAAATCCTCTGGTTATCGGCTGGCTTGCGGTGTATCTGTAATAATGCGCATCATTGATTTCCGACCAATCCTCAATCGTACAGTCTATCTGCTGCATATCCGCATCATATGCATGTACAACCTGTCCTTTCTTCGTCTTCGTACTATCATCGCACAATCGAATCCCCATGCAGGATGCAATCTTTGTCGACGGCTGCAATATCGCGAAATTAAGCCCTTCACTGCTATTTACTATGGATAATTCCACAATCACATCATTTTTCAGCACAAGTTCGATCACAGTATTCACCTTGTCCGGTGTCACCCCATGCGCCGCAGCCACCGCATTTTTCTCTTCTTCATTCAATATCACAGTATCGCAACAGGATATAAGATATGTACTTTCATCATCCCCTATAAAAAATGCATATCCGGTTTTAATCACATCCTTCGCGCCGCTATCCGCACAATACATCAGCCGAATCGATGCAATCCCCTTCTTCTCATCATACTTACCTGGTGCTTCTACATTCACGGCATCCGTGGCAGTTGCCTCTGCTCCCACGGGCTCTCCTTCCGGCATCTCCGCTGCCCGTACATTCCCCTGAAGCAACACGCAGACCAGAAGTATACTAATGAATGTGAAAATCGACCTTCTTCCTTTATATATGCTATGCTTTTTGTAATGTGTCATTTGTGTTCTCCTTGTTTCATTTCTTCAAGTTTTTCCTCAAATTCCTCTTTTGTAAGCGATGCATCTGAATTATCGTTCGTTATATGCAGCTCAAACATAACTTCTCCAGTTGACTGATATATAAACTTTAGTGTTAGTTTGCGTTCATCATGCGGAATTCCGGCATATGCCTGAATTAGCATACATCCTCCTGTCAATGTCACATGTGCATAAGCAAAATCCATAAACTCTGTTGAATCATCCACATAATAGATAATTTCATTGCAATCATAATTCACATCAACGGGCTTACTTGCATACTTTATCGTTGTTTTTATATCGTTAACCACTTTGTCATATTCTTCTTTCAATTGATCCCGGTTAAACTTTACTACACAACGGCCTTCCTCATTGACCCATGCATCTACACAACGTTTTTCATCTTTCATTGCTTGGGCTGTTTCCGCTGCACCGCTTCCTGCATGAGTCTCCAAAGACAATTCTATATTGGCTGTTTTTCCTCGTTTGATCTTTAAGCATGGAATGTAATCCCCTTCGTCTTTCGCAAATGAGCATCCCACAAGGGAAACTAAACACAATAAGCATAAAAATACAACTTTTATTCTAAATCGTGTCACCTTATATTCTCCTCTCTTTACTTAGTCATTTATTTCATGAAATGAATCTAGAACTCTGGAAAATAATAATTTATCATTCTCCGGATCCTCCCCTACTGTCTCCCAACGGAAAAAATAATCTCTTTCTTTCCCCCTCAAAATAGCCATTAAGCAATGAGATTTTTCACCTTCAGAATCACTTTTTTTCTCTATCATTGCCTGTTCAAATTCATTAGTATCTCTTTTATACCATCTTATTTTTTGCTGCCCTTGTAACCCTGAAGACATAAATCGAATTAATTCTGACGCTATATTCGCAATATTATTATCTTCCCGAATCATTCGCTGTATCGAAAATACCGATGTGTGTTTTTTCAACAAAACAAAATCCTGTAATTCATCAACGTCAGATTCTGATAAATCCACTATTTCATAATTTTGCGGAATATCAACACTTATCTCATTATTAAAAATTTTTATATTGCTACATATATTTAGTTTCATCTTATTCGTCATATAATGCTGATACATTATTTCCTTTCATTTTTCTCTTGCATTTCTTTCAGCTTTTCCTCGAATTCTTTGGCAGTAATCAATGCCGTCGGATTATCTGCAGATACTTGTAAGTTAAACATAACTTCCCCTGTTGGCTGATAGATAAATTTTATTGTCACCCGGAGTTCATCAAATGGAATCCCGGAATATGCCTGAACTGCTGTACAGCATTCTGGCAATACTATAAAAGTGTATGTAAAATCCGAAAGCTTGATGTATCATTTGCATAACAAATGATTTCATTGCAGGCATAATTCACTTCAACAGGTTCATTTGAAGACTTTATTGTCTCCCGCATAATATTGACCACATTATCATACTCCGCTTTTAATTGCTTCCTGTTAAGTTTCACTACACAATGTCCATCCTCATTTACCCACGCATCTACACAACGTTTTTCATCTTTCATTTTCTGCGCTTGTTCATCAGCAGAACATGATACATGCCAGCCTGGAGCCATTTCTATATTGACCGTCTTTCCTCTTTTTAACTTTAAACATGGCATATAGTCCCCCTTGTCTTCCACAAACGAGCATCCCACAAGGGAAATAAGGCAAACCAAACATAACGATATAATTTTTACTCTCCATCGTTTCATTTTTGTATTCTGTCCTTGTATGATAATTAGGAAGTTAATTATCACATGTTTCCTTTCTTTTAATATCGTGGTTCAATACATTCAGATACTGTGGACTTTTGATTTTGCCCTGTAGCTTTGACTACTCTAAGGAGTGTATTGCCGCTACCTTTATCTGAATTGTTTATAGCTGGATGTTACCGGAGTAATCCGAGTTCTTATTTCCATCAAGTCTACGATGATAATCGCTGGTGGATATCACGGTATCAGACTTTAGAAAGGGAGGTACAACCTCATGATTTACGTAGGCATTGACATTGCAAAACTCAATCACTTTGCCTCAGCCATATCTTCTGATGGTGAAGAACTAATCAAGCCGTTCAAATTTACAAATGACAATGATGGCTTCCAACTGCTGATTTCCAAGCTAGCTCCTCTAGACAAGGACAGCCTCATCATTGGTCTTGTATCGACGGCACACTACGGCGACAACCTTGTTCGATATCTTGTTGCCAAGAATTACAAAGTGTGTGTGTTGAACCCCATCAAGACTTCTACTATGCGTAAGAACAACATTCGCAAAACGAAGACTGACAAAGTCGACACATACATCATTTGCAAAACTCTCATGATGCAGGAATCTCTCAGATTTGTGACCTTTTATGATCTTGACCTGATGGACTTAAAAGCCCTTGGTCGATTCCGTCAGAAAACCATTAAGCAGCGAACTCGTTTAAAGATTCAGCTGACTTCTTACGTGGATGAGATATTCCCTGAATTGCAGTATTTCTTCAAATCAGGTCTGCATCAAAAATCTGTCTATGCGCTTCTCAAGGAAGCACCAACACCGGAAGCTATTGCTTCTATGCATATGACTCATCTGGCTCATCTTCTCAAAGTGAACTCGCATGGACGCTTTGACAAAGAGATGGCACAGCAGTTAAGAGTTCTCGCACAGAAGTCTGTCGGTGCCAGCGACAGTTCTCTATCTATCCAGGTAACTCACACCATACAACAAATAGAGTTACTCGATAGCCAATTAGAAAGAGTTGAAGCTGAAATGACGGAAATCATGAAATTCAATGATTCTGTCATTATGACCATTCCTGGTATCGGATATATCAATGGAGGAATGATACTTGGTGAAATCGGTGATATTCGCCGTTTCTCCAGCCCCAACAAGCTGCTTGCATATGCCGGTTTGGATCCTTCTGTCTATCAGTCTGGAAACTTTCAGGCTAAGAAGACCAGAATGTCAAAACGTGGATCTAAAGTCCTCAGCTATACACTTGTTAATGCAGCTCACAATGTTGTTAAAAACAATGCCACCTTCAAGGCTTACTATGACGCAAGATGGCTGAAGGCCGGACTCACTATAATGCTCTTGGGCACTGTGCCGGCAAGCTCGTCAGAATCATCTGGAAAATGATGACTGACAACCTGGAATTTAACCTCGATTAAGAGGTCTGGATACCTACATCATAGATTTGTTTAAAAGCACCCACCAGGGATCCTTATTAAGGTTACCCATTTTTACACGAAAAGGATTTATTAATTTCCAGCTAATTTAAGCTTGACTTTTCATAGCTGGTCTCCTTTTCATATCATTATCAGTCGAACCCTATTCCATCCTTATTGATACTCGATTGTCTGCTGTGTCTCTCCAGTATGCCGGTTCCAGATCACGCGCTTATCTACGCCCCCGTAATACTCCTTCGGTCCCAAATCGTAGATAATGTAATCATCACTTACGACAAGCGATTTTACCCTTATATTAGCATCTGTATCTAGGTTGATGGTAAACAGTTCCTCTTCCGACTCGCCTTCCATCGATATGTACTTTATGCAAACGGAAGCATCGTCCTCACGCTCCGTAAAGAAAATGTCTCCTTTATAAATATTTACACAATGTACACTTGCTTCAATCTCCTTCCACACTTTCTCCTCCACATCATAGAGTTGCAATTCATAATCTTGTTCATCGTAAATAACAGTATTCGGCAGTTCCTCCCCCGTTCCATATATAATACCTCCATATAAATCCGCAAGTCCCACGTCTATATTGAACAAATGCCTCATTCGCCCGACCTCTATCGGCTGACTCCAATCCCATTTATCCAAATCCATGTAGAAGTATTCCCTTACTTTTTGGAGTACCAGATAATGATCCCGGATTCCAAATTCTAAGTGACCTTCTCCCATGTTCTCGTAGATAATCTGTGCATTCGTTCCTTCTTTGTCGATGCGATAAATCCGATTTTCAATCTGAACATAGAAGTATCCATCATAATAATAGAGTTTTGACCGAATATCATAATAAATCGCATCTCCATAATCAAACGTATAAAACTCTTCATACGTTCCATCTGGAGACAACCGGTAAATCACATTATTTCCGCATTTTTCTAACTCATCTGCGTGGTCATAGTTCCCAAGATATACTCGACTTTTATAGAAATATACATATCCATCTACAACCAACGCCTTCGTATTACCTTGATAATTTCCACTTTGCAGATCGATTTCCTGATTGATCCCAGAAAAAGGATTTTCAATTAAACGATTTATCGCCTTTTGTTCAGAATGATATTTGCCAAACACCTTGCTTCCTATCATAATTACACAGATACCAAGTATCATTGCAAATATAATTTTTTTCGTTTTCGATCCAAACGCATTTCCTTCTCCCTTTACTGCTAATCACCCACATTCACCCACATTGCGGGTCGAACGCCATTATAAGAAGCTGCTTTATCTTGTGATCTTTTTCCGTCATATCCAATCACTAAAATACAATTTATTCCATCATACCCTGTTGATCGCAGCATCCACGATAATCGCTCTGTACCATCGACCAGAGACAGAGTATTTGACGATGAATCTGAAAATTTTCCTATCAAAAGCTCTGTAAACAAGGTCTTTCGTTTCTGCAAAACAGCGCTTGATGGTCTTCGACCAAGGACAGATTCATTCCTTAAACCCTTCCCATAGTATTGTTCTGCTTCTTTCCAACTCAGCATAAATATTTTATCCTTCGTGTCAGGTCTGCTCTCCCGTATTTGCACTTCCACAGCCGGACGTATGTGCGCAGCAAATTCTACCGTAGACGGATTCTCCAACGTTGTCTCCCGGATACTTGCCTGCTCTGTCTCGTCAAATGCCTCTGCATAGAACGCCTGATTCAGCCACGACCGTATCTGCGAATCCTCCCATATTACGCATTTTGCACTATCCGAAAATCTTTGATATGCAATCACATCATGGGATATGAGCAGCACTGCATCCCCATCCTTATCCAGCACATCCCAGCAGATCGGGTCCTCTGTCTCCGGATCTCCGTCCTGTTCGTAGGTTCCCATCTGCACGATGTCACCTATATCCGCTTTGCTAAGTTCAACCGTTTTTTGTGCTTCTGTCGTGTTTAATTCCTCTGTGATCATTTCTGTGGCATTATTCTGATTTTCGCATCCACTCAACACAGCCATAATAAATACAAAAATAGATATTAATTTTTTCATATCCCTCCACCTGTTGGTATAACGTCAACTACATTCGTGTCTATTTTTTGGTTTCACCTCTGTACCTATTCCATAATTCCAAAAGCTCACTTTCATCTTTAAATCCATCCAGCAGTTCAAAGATTTCTATGGGATTACCCAACACTTGATCAACTGTAATATTCTCCCCAAATACATCATTGAATGAATCAACATTCGCTCTGGTTTTCGCACCTTCTTCAACATACATATCTTTCTCATTTATGCTATTCGTATCATACTCAATTATTACATTCAAGCAATCAAATTTTTCATAAACATCTTGTTGCTTGATGGGATTTAATACTTCTTGAATATAGCTGCATCTCTCTTACCTTTTTGATACTCCATCTCCATAGAAAATCCTTCCTCTACAAAGCTTAGAGCAACAGCAGCCATATTGTTATCTATTGCCTGTCCCACAAATGCATCGAATGTTGCATTACCTAAATGCTGTAATGCAAACTTTTGCATTTCTTCCTTGCTAGTAAATCCATCTGAGGTAAAATTAGGAACAAAATAGTTTTTTAACTGCATTTCTGTATCATCTACAATATAATACTTGAGATTTTCAGCCGTTATGCATTCCCCTATTGTAATACTTGATTCATGCGGAGCTGGGAACATACTATTGTACGAATATTCTTGGAAACTTATTATAATTTTTTCTGAATAAATTTTTATATCAAAAGGGTTGCTACTATCCTTTGTGTTTTGTTCAAACTGATGTATATTATATAATGCATCTAAAACAGCCTTACGCTGTATTATATTTTTTCTATTATCTAGTGAATCCTCATTTTTATTACTATCTTTCTTTTTTCCCGTGTCTACATTTTCTTTTTCATCCAACTGCACTTTTCTTAAATTATATGTAGACAGCTTTTCCAATCCTGTTCTAAATTTATTCCACTTTTCATCGTCAATTACCCATTCTGTATATTCATCTCCTTGCGTTGCTGTCATCATTACCGCAAATAATTTTTCAAGTTCGTTATCATTCATGTAAAGATATGCCGCCGCAACCGCGCCATATTCAGCTTGACTAATATCTTTTGCATCCCTTGATAAAATCTCTAGTGCTAGCTCCATATTATATATTTCATTTCCATTTTCATCGACATACATCAAATTCTGTAATTCCCGTTCCAAATATGCACGTGAATTTTCTGCTTCTTCCCTAAATCCCGCAGCAGCCACACCATCTGTATAACTTATGCAATCTCCAAATATACTTCCTGCCAAAGCCACGTCACTTCCATATCTCCCTAAGTTATAATTAACTTCTGAAGCGGATGTTCCAATATTGGGGAGTTTCAACAACTCTCTAACCTGTTGCATCGTTTCTTTCAATGTATTTAACTCTTCCTGTATTGTTTCCCCAGCAGCAGAGGTTTGATCAAATTTCCTTACCTGTTCAAACACATTCATCATCTGATAAAACTTGATTCATAATAATTATAATTTTGAGCATATATACTTTGATAGTTTTCATTGTGAACATTAAATGTTGGTATATATGCTTCATTAAACGGATGTTGAAAGGTAAGCGTATTATTTTCTGTCTTAAGCATTTCTATTAATTCTGAGCATTGTGACTCTTTTTCTGTAGTATAATCTCTATCCATCCTGTTCTCCTTCCTGTGATATCAGATCGCGTATCTCTATATCTCCATCTGAATATATTTTTCTAGCCATAGTTAACATTTTCATTGAATCTTCAATAATGCCATTCATTATTTTATGTATATTTTTTATCGTATCTACTTGATCCAATAGAACATCAACATAATCACTTTGGCTATAAGATATCTCTGATCCCAATTTACTGGCAGCAACTTGAACATAATTGTCATTTAACATTATATTTAATTCCGTTAATTCAGCATTTATTACCGAATAATCAACTGATATACCCATTACATATCTCCCCACTTAATTTAGAAATACAAATATCCATCCACTTGATCTAATTGTTCTAGGAATTGTATTATTTTGTAGTTACATTCATACGACCATGACAATACCGAATATCTTAAGGACTCCAAACAGATATATACAGTTCTAAATTATTATGAAAATCTCCATCCGAAATTC
>ENA-OQEN01000028-OQEN01000028.1-human-gut-metagenome-genome-assembly--contig:-NODE-28-length-50289-cov-2.877955_pt1 | contig 50289 bp, 55 predicted proteins | sample MGYA00242791_ERZ504627 | MGnify/ENA primary metagenome ERZ504627 (study PRJEB26092, sample SAMD00036316) | human gut metagenome | host: Homo sapiens | study: EMG produced TPA metagenomics assembly of... | reverse complement strand
CCGTTTCAATGCCGAGAAGCTTCATGCTTCCGCGTCATATCGCCTGACCTTGTCCGCGCATCGGCAGCACACATCATCCCCCGCGTCGGCTCCGTTCGGTTTGGGCATGCCTTGCAGACGGCATCGCTCGTTGAAACGATTTCAATTTTCGTATCTGCGCGAAGGTTCTCGACAATGGCGGTCATATTCTCAACAAATTCCTCGCTGTATCCGCTTTGCCGATAATTCAGAATGCAAAACACATGATGCGGGCGTAAAATTTGAAAATCATCCATTTATGGCAGTACCCCCGTCACACGCGCACCAGCAGATAGCCATCCTGTCCCATCGGCACTTCACACACGGTTTTGCCGTTAAGGAAAGCATAACATCCTCCGCGCGTATTGTCAGCATCGCATATGCTGTTCACAAGGAAAACGGGACGCGGAATCTTTTTTGCCTGCTCGGCATACTCATCAACAAGTTTTGTGCGCCACATTTCCGTGTTGTATGTTACATATACGGGATAAAGCAAAAAATCAAATTTTTCTTTGTTTATCTGTTCAATGTTTTCCTCGTACCATAAGTCCCCGCAAACGGCAAGGGCGATTCGTTTACCCATATATGTAAAGGTTTTGAAACCATCGCCCTCTTTATAGTGCTCATCGGTAATATCGTACTCCTTCCATCCTTTTGAAACGCGACGGAAGTTGTTTACGATTTCTCCATTCTTTCCGATGAACATATACGAGCTGTAAATCGCTTCACCGCAGAGCTCGTAATAACCGAACGAAACCGCAACGGAGTATTTTTTTGCTGTGTACCGCAGCATCTTTATCGGCTGTGAATCAACGCTTACAGCAACTGTTCTATCCCTTTCGAAATTCCATTTCAAGCTGTTAAAGCCCTGAAGATAACTTTCTCCGAACGCAACAAGGTCAACTTTTTTTCGGAGTGAGGCAAGTGCCTTTTCAATACGATTAACATTCAGTGCTATTGAATCATCAAGCGTCGGTTGAGAAGCAAGTGCAATTTTCATGTTATTAACGTCCTGTCTCTTTTCGTCAGTGAATCCTTTTTTCACAAATTTTATGTAAACGCATCGAAATGCCTGCCCCCCATGCACGCTCTGTGCAAAAGGAGCAGGCGTGTCATGCATTAATTTTGGCAGAGAATCAGAATCTAACCTTTAATGCATTTTGTCCGAATCAATCGGCAATCATTGCTGCGCGAAGAATCATGGTCGCATCGGTGATTGAAACCGTGCCGTTACCGTCAAGTCCGCCGCAAGGATCTGAGTATCGGTCAGCGCAGCCGTTCCCATTGCATAACGCATTGTCATGAGCGCATCGGAAATGGTTATTCTGCCGTCGTTGTCAACATCGCCGAGAGTGTACGGCGGGTTACGTACGTAATGGAGATATCGTCAACCCAGCCTTTGTCCTGTCCCTTATTGACGGAACTGTCCTTTTCGTAGGACCATTTGAATATGTAGTTGCCGTCGGAAGGAGCAGTGTACTCATAACGGTTCCATATTGTGGTTTCGCCGGAGATGTTTTCAACGACGTTGCCGTTTACATAGAACTTGAGCTTATCATAATTCGCCTCGCTGCTGACTGCCCATGCAAAAGTGAGCTTATCACCGGCTGAAAGGTGAACCGTGTCCATTGTGACGGCGGACTGACTGTTGCCTGCGCCGCTGTTGGTGCTTGCACCCGCAAGACGTGCGCTGAAAGTCGTCATATCAATCTGCCATGCATATGTTCCGGTCGAGACAAAGTTCAGATTGCCGCCCTGCACGTTAAGTGCATCGTTAAGGTTCGGATAATAGTTGACGGTTACGGAAATCGTTGCGGTAAATGACGCACCCGTGTCCTTATCAGTCGCAGTTGCGGTAACGGTTGTTGTACCTTCTGCAACGCCGGTTACGGTTGCTTTTGTCATGCCGCCGCGGACAGTCGCAATGTTTTCGTTCGCGCTTGTCCAAACAACTTCATAATTGTTTGCATTTGCAGGTTCACGAACGATGTTAAGTGCAGCGCCGAAACCCTGATAAGTTTCAATTTCCTGTTCCGCAAAGCTTATTCCCTGAAGCTCGACAGGTTCAAGGGAACCGCCTTCACCTTCGGTAATCTGTGCAGTGCTGATGTTATATGCATAATCGCCTACCTTTGCATAAACCGTTGTGCGATTGCCGACGTCAAACTCAAGCATGGTGAGTGCTCCGCGGGTCGTTTCTTCAACGGCAGCAGAGGTGATAAGGTTTGTGCAGGCACTGTCTGAATAGATGCCGACATAGGATACGTAATGATTATCGCTTACGTACAGCATAAGCTGACTGTTCTGCATGTTCCAGTAAACAACTTCGGGTTCCTGTGTATCAACGGTTATCGGGATTTCCCAATAAGCGCATTCATTTGCGGAAGGGTTGAATTCATCATAGGAATGCATGTAAGCTGTCATCCTGAGTTTTACGGTCGTTCCGTTGGGCAGGTTGCTGCCGTCCCAGTCGGGAAGCTCTTCTTCGTACGTTCCGAGAGGTTCGACATCAGTATACCAGCTCTTTGTACTGCACTTGCGTGCCCACGGCACCTGAAGGTTGTAATACTCTTCGTTTGTCTGTGCGTTCACGATTGAATACTCAAAGTATTCGCAGTTGCGGAGCAGATAGTTGTATGCCGTGTCAACCGCATCCATCTTGCCGTCGCCGTTGGGGCTTATGCTTGCACGGTCAAACAGGAAGTTTTCAGTGTCGGTAAAAGGATTTTCACCGAATGCGATATAGTTTTCGCCGCCGATGGAAGAACCGGCGGTGTTGATGCCCCATTCAGCGGGAATAGGATCGCCGTTTCCGAGATATTGGTCATAATAGAAATCTCTGTCAAGAACGCTTGCCTTTTCCCAATCGCCGTAGAATCCGAGATAGGGAACCGAAAGGTTCACATCGCCTGCAAGAGTAACAAAGCCCTCTATATATGCACCGTTGGGGAACTTTTCGTTCAGCGTTGCGGCATAACCGCTTACATTAACGGTAACGTTCACTGTTGTTCTGCCGTTCGCGGGAACGGTCACGGACTGAGGAACAGTAACATTCACGTTGTTAGTGATGTTCGAAGCAGAGCCCGCCATAGTGTAATATGACTGTCCTCCGATAGATACCGTGCCGGTGTTTTCAGTCAGAACATAAACTGTGGGAGTATAGGTCTTTGCAGTGCTCCCGAAGTTTACAATATCAAAGCTGAAATTGAAAATACCGGTACGATTGTCGTCATCACCGAGTTCGATTTTCGGACGGAGACTGCCTTCAACCTCAATATAAGCCTTTGTGTTGATTGCAGCAGTAAGATTTGCCTGACCTGCGCCCTGCCAACGGGGTGAATACGGAGTGTTTCCGGACTTGCTGGGAACAGCAGTGCTCATAAGCAGGGTGTTTACCATCTCCATGCGTGCCTGTTCGGAAAGGGACGGGAACGCTGTGTTGACGTACTGATTGACAAGAACCATGCTGCCCGCAATATGCGGAGAGGCCATGCTCGTGCCGCTCTTTGTGCCGTAGTTGCTGTAGGAGTACTGAGAATCCGTTGCCGCACGAATGTTGTCGCCGGGAGCCATGATTTCAGGTTTGATGCTGAGGTCGGCCGTTGTGCCCCAAGAGCTGTAGCTTGTGGGAGTCGCCGAAGAGCTGTTGCTGCTTGCCGCAACTGAAAGAGAACCGCCGAGGGTGCTGGGGCTTGCAACAACGCCGTTGTCCATGTTGAATGTGGCTGTTTGCTGCCGTAATTATTGCCCGAACCCGCAGTACCGCTGTTGCCCGCCGCAACTGCGCAATTCACGCCGTGTGCGGTAAGAAGAGCAAAGACTTCTTCCATATCTGCCTCACCCTGAGTGAAGCCGTTGTCCGAGCCGAGACTCATATTGAGTGCATCAACTTCGAGCCAAGCGCAGTCTTCAAGTGCCGCAAGGATCTCGGTCCATGCCGCGCCGCCGTTCTGGAAAACCTGCATGGATATGATCTGTGCATTATATGCAACACCGCGTGACGAACTGTCGCAGCCGGCAGCAATTGAACTTACATGCGTGCGTGATCACTGCCTGCATTTGCGTGACTTACATCCGTGTTGCCGGCATAATAGTTAAATGTGAACGGAAGCTTTGCGCTGTGGTACAGCGTTGCGCCGGTCAGAGTGCCGTTATAGCGTTCCTCCGCGCAGAGATCGTAGCGGTTGAGCACGCTTTGAATTCCTGCCGCATCGAAATGCGGATCCTGCGGTGCGGTTGCAAAATTCGTGTGATTAACTTTGATTCCGGTGTCAATAACCGCGATCGTCTGTCCCTGTCCGGTATAGCCCAAGGCCCACATGTCATCCGCGTTTATGAAGCCCACGGAAGTGCTGAGCTTTGTGGGGTTTCCGTCGGGCTTTGCGTCCTCGGGAAGCTCATATTCGGCTGCGCGATAACAATCCTCAACGCCGTTGAGCTTTTTAATCTCTTCAATGAGACGATACTCTCCGCGGAACGAAAAACCGTTGAACAGAAGCGTGTAGTGATATGAAATTTCGAGATTTCCGCCCTTAACGAGCTTCTTGTTGATTGCCGCAAAAAGCTTGTCCTGCTTTGCAGCAAGCGCTTTTGACATTTCTGCGGAACGCTCATTCGATACATCGGTCTTTGCAAGAACCGGTGCATCCTTCAGCTTTACGATGATCGGAACGATCTCATCGGGTTCGGCGGCAGGTTCGCTGCTGCGCGTGCGTGCCGGCGAGTCATTTTCAAGTATGCTCACCGGAGCTGCGTTTGCCTCCCTCGGCATGAAGCCGACGAAAGAAAACGCCATTGCCGCGACCATAAGCATCGCGACAAGCTTTGTCAAGGTTTTCTTCATGGATTTCCTCCGTTTTTTATTCAAACGCGGATGATCCGCATTTGTTTCATTGATAATGCAGTGATGGTTTTCCGCCAAAACAAATCAGTTTTCGTCGGCGGACACAATGCCGTTCATCATGTTCCCGATTCGGAAGCATTCGATTTTAACGCTTATTCCTGAAAAAAGCTGTCAGTAAATTTCGGCACTCTTCTTCTCGAATGCCCCCAACGTACGGAATATTGATATTCGTCATCCCGCACGACAGTTCGCACCTTGAAACACAGCATCCGGCCTCTGGGTCAAACGCACCGAAGACAACCGCCGCAATGCGAAAATTCATTATCGCACCCATGCACATTGCGCAGGGTTCAAGCGTAACGTAAAGTATGCAGTCGTTCAGGCGGCGAGTGCCAAGTTTTTTTGCTGCTGCGCTGAGCGCAAGCAATTCTGCATGCGCGGATGCATCGCTGCGTGTTTCGACAAGGTTGTGTGCGCGGGATATGATTTCTCCGCCGCAAACAACGCATGCACCTACAGGAACTTCCCCCGCCGCCGCGGCAGTGCGGGCTTCATCCAGCGCATCAAGCATATATACTGTTGAAATCTCGTTTTGTTCCTTCATCACTTAATTATATCATATTTTGAGTCGAAATGGAACAACCTAATAACAAAAATGTGTACTTTCGGAGGCAATAATTTTTCATGGATGAACGTTTCCCCGCAATAAAGCCTGTGCCGCAATTTTGCTCAGCACGGCGGCGCTCTTATTCCTGCTTGTTTTTTCCTGCTGCAGCGGTCAAAATTCCGATGACATCAAGCAGGGAGCAAATGCAGATACGATTATTCCCGGCGATGATCCGACTTTCGAGACGGCGTTATTCTCAAGCGGAACATATATTAATTCTATCGACGTTTCGAACATGACAAAAGACGCCGTGCGCACCCTGCTCTCTCCCAAGCTCGAACGAGCAAAATCCGAATATCACATAGAAATTGAATTTCAGCAAAACGACAGCTCAATCTGTATCATCAACGGAACGGATCTGACGTTGAAAGACGATTTGGAGGCCGTTATGTCAAAAGCACTTGAGTGCGGGGCAGGACAGTATACGGCTGCAATCAAGCCCGTTGACGACATAAAGCTCCGAAACAGTATTGATTCGGTCGCAAAAATTGCAGAGAAAACACCGGTTCCCGCACAAATCCTGACTCACTCCGCCGCAGGCTGTTCTGAGCTGCCCGTGTTGAAAAAGAATGCACGTTTCTGCCTTACGGTACCCGTCAACGGCTGTCAAATCGACCGTGATGCCGCCGTCAAACAAATATGCAGCGGTGAAACCCGTTTCTCACTGCCTCTGCATACGGTTTTATGCACCGATAAAATACCCGAAATGCCTGAGCTGCGGGCAAGCTTTTCAACATCTTTTGCCGCCGGTTCCTTATGTTCCGAGAATCGCGTTCATAATATCGCAAAGGGCGCACTTCTTATTGACGGAAGCATTGTTCCTGCCGGGCAAACCTTCTCGTGCAACGATTCTCTCGGAGTGCGAAGCAGGGAAAACGGTTGGCTGCCCGCAACCGCATTTGCAAACGGAGGGGCTGAAACACGGCAGGAGTACGGCGGTGGAATCTGCCAAGTCAGCACAACGCTGTACAATGCAGTTCTGCGCAGCGATCTTGAAATCATTGCAAGAAGCGGACACACGCGCAAGGTGCGTTATATCGGCGGCGGTTGGATGCAGCACTGAGCGGCAAAGACAAGGACTTTGTTTTCCGTAACAACACCGATTCCGATATTTACGTTTTTATATGGGTTGATGAATCGCAAAAAACTTTGTGCTGTGAAATATACGGCTGTCCTTTTCCGTCGGATTTCGACAGAGTGGACACCGTTTCGGAACTTACATCTTCAACTCCGCCTTCCGAACCTCAGTTCGTTCTTGATTCAGCACTTGAACCCGGCGAATGTGTTCTGAAAAGAAAGGCCATTGCAGGCAGCACATATCAAAGCTATCGTGTTTACTCTCTGAATGGTGAAATAATTCGCAGGGTTCCGATCGATAAGACCGAGTACCCCATGCATCCCGCACTGTATGCCGTCGGGCAGGGTAAATCATAACCGTTCGGAGCTTTGGTGCGTCCTTCTTGCGCTTTATTCGCGTTTCCTTTATAATATGTTCACAAATCCACCGCCGTAGAGCGGGTTTCATCCGCAAGCTAAGAGCGCAATGGGACAAAAGGAGCAAAAATGCAGCCGATAGATCAAAAAACGGAGAAAAAAACCGTTGCCGGTATCAACCGAAACATTCCTCGCGGAAAACGAAGCAGCAATCAGAAGCGCAATGAGAACCGCGCCGATGCTGCATATGCCGACAAAAGTTTTTGCAGCTCATATAAAATTTATAATTCGGACAACTCCTATGACGGATTTTCCGAAAGAAGCGAATGTGATAAAAAACAGCCGCTTCCGATGTCCAAAGCGGAGCTTTTTGAGCAGGTCGGAAAGGATGTTCCCGACTTTGTTCTTGTTACGGGGGATGCTTACATTGATCATCCGTCGTTCGGAACAGCGATAATCGGAAGAGTTCTCCTTTCACACGGTTATTCTGTCGGAATAATTGCTCAGCCCAATTGGAAAAGTGCTGAATCGTTCAAAGTTTTCGGCAAACCCAGGCTTGGCTTTCTTGTGAATTCCGGGAACATGGATTCCATGGTGAATCATTACACGAGTGCAAAGAAACCGCGAAGCGAAGACGCCTACACGCCCGGCGGGAAGCGCGGGAAGCGGCCCGATCGTGCCGTTAATGTTTACTGTAAATGTATCCGTAATATCTACAGAGATATTCCTATCGTTATCGGCGGCATTGAAGCGAGCCTCCGCCGCTTTGCTCATTACGATTATTGGGACAACCGTGTTTTACCTTCCGTTCTTGTATCCTCAGGTGCGGATTTGTTGATTTACGGCATGGGTGAACGCCAGATTATCGACATTGCGGAGGCTTTGGACGGCGGCATTGCTGCACGGGATATTACCTATGTTAAGGGAACTGCATATTGGGCGGATAACCTCTCGCGCGTGTATGAGTACACGCTTATTGACAGCTTCGAAAAAGTATCAAACGATAAAAAAGCCTACTGTGCTGCGTTTATGACGCAATACCGCGAGCAGGACGCGATAAGCGGCGCAACGCTTGTTCAGCCACATCGGAACGGGTTTGTTGTTGTGAACTCACCCGCCATGCCGCTTTCACGCAACGAGTTGGATGCTGTTTACGATCTTCCTTATACACGCCTTCCCCATCCCTCCTACACCGAACATATTCCCGCTTTGGATGAGGTTCGCTTTTCCCTTGTCAGCTGCCGCGGCTGCTACGGCCAATGTGCGTTTTGTGCGCTTACTTTCCACCAGGGACGCGTCATTCAATCCCGAAGCCACGAATCGCTGATTGCCGAAGCCAAGCTTATGACCAAAATGCCCGAATTCAAGGGCTATATTCACGATGTCGGAGGGCCAACGGCAAATTTTCGTCAGCCTGCATGTAAAAAACAGCTTACGAAGGGTGTATGTAAAGACCGAACCTGTTTGGGATATTCACCTTGCAAAAACGTTGAAGTCAGCCATACGGATTACGTTGAACTTCTGCGCAAGCTCCGCAGACTGGACGGTGTGAAGCGTGTGTTCATCCGTTCAGGTATTCGTTACGATTACTTGATGTACGATAAAGATGAAACATTTTTTAAGGAGCTTATTAAATACCATATAAGCGGACAACTTAAGGTTGCGCCCGAGCATATCGATGATCACGTGCTTGAGATGATGGGCAAGCCCGGCGGTGAACTGTACCAACGCTTTGTTCGAAGATATAAGCAGCTTAATGATGCTCTCGGAATGAACCAATACATTGTTCCGTACTTCATGTCAAGCCATCCGGGCAGCACTTTGAACTCTGCAATCGCACTTGCAGAATACCTGAAGGCGAGCGGGCAGCGTCCGGAGCAGGTTCAGGATTTTTATCCCACTCCCGGCACCCTTTCCACCTGCATGTTCTATACGGGACTTGACCCGCGAACAATGAAGCCGGTTTATGTTCCCGTTTCGCCCGAGGAAAAAGCAATGCAGCGCGCCCTCATGCAGTTCTTCATTCCAAAGAATCGGCCTCTCGTCCGAAAAGCTCTCAGGCTTGCAGACAGGGATGATCTCATCGGCAGCGGCAGGAACTGTCTCGTGCCGGATGTGCATCAAAGCCCGGCACACAGCGGAGGCTCTTCCTCTGCGACAAAAAGCAATCACCGTTCGCAGTATGGAGCGACGGAACATTCGGCAGGCAAACGAAAAGATGCGCGGCAGAATACCCGTTTCGGTTTCCCTGAACAGAGCCGCAGCATCGGGCCGAACAGAGGAGTTCAAGGCAAAAAAACGGTTAAAACATCCGATAAGCGTTCAGGCGTAAAGAAGCATCGCTGATGTTTGTAAAGCCTGTGTAAGCATTTTAAGACCTTTGCCGCGGAGTGTTGGCATATTGCACCGTTTTGTGCTATAATATTTTTATCAACAGCCGCCTTTGGGACGGTTGATGCTGGTTAAAGGATTTTTAACATGAAAAAACAAACTAAATCGCAGTAAATGCCGGTTTCGTGCAGGGAGCTGCAATTCTCGGCATTGCGGGGCTTTTGGTCAAAATCATTGGGGCGGTGTACAGAATTCCGCTTGCAAACATTGTCGGCGAAAGCGGCATGGCGTATTACGAGGTTGCTTACCCTTATTATTCCTGGCTGCTCGTCATATCCTCTGCGGGACTTCCGACAGCAATTTCCAAGCTTGTTTCCGAACGAATAGCACTGGGCGATATCGTCGGAGCAAAACGTGTATTCCGTGCAGCGTTGCGCTTGCTTTTTGTAATCGGAATTGTCACTGCCGTTCTTCTGTTTGTTCTTTCATCACCGATCGCAAACCTTTCCGGTGCAGCACCGGCAAGGTTTTCCCTTATGGCATTGTCGCCTGCACTGCTCTTTGTGTCCGTCATGTGTGCCTACCGCGGGTATCTGCAGGGAATGCAGTGCATGACCGGAACGGCAATCAGCCAGATTGTTGAGCAGCTCATCAAACTCATATTCGGGTTCGGCCTTGCGTTTTTATTCGTCAAAACACGCCCCGATGCCCTGAGTTGGCGGCAATGGGAGCATTGATAGGCGTCAGCGTTTCAGAGCTTGTTGCGCTTGCTGTCATCAAGTTTTATTATGATGCTCGCATTCGCAATCGCTCTCTTCCCGTATGCGTTTCAACAAAAGGCGCAAAAAGCGGGCTTCGCGGTTCAATCATCAAGCGGTTGCTTGCAATTGCAATTCCGATAACCATCGGCGCATCAATAATGCCTGTTACGGGAATTGCCGACTCCGTGTTCATTATCAATTTTCTTGAAAAGCACGATATTGCAATGGGTATTGCGGAAGAAATCGCAAACGAAAATGCGCGTGTTGCATACACTGTTCTCCGCAGCTACGTCACTCCGCTTATCAACATGCCGGCCGTGCTGACACTTTCGCTTTCAATGAGTCTCGTTCCCGCAATCTCCCAAGCCGTTACGCGCAAGGAAAAGCGCATTGTTAACGCCGCAAGCAGAACGGGCATCAAGCTTGCCATGTTTATCGGTGCACCGTGCGCAGCAGGACTGTTCATTCTCGGCGGTCCGATAATGTCCCTGCTTTATTCGGCCGTCCGCAACAATCAGGACAGGTTCATCCAGGCTCAGCAGGTTATGTATATCGCTGCCGTCGGGGTTCTTTTCCTTTCACTTGTTCAAACTCTCACCGGCATAATACAGGGTCTCGGCAAGCCGCGCGTTCCGGTCTATTTCCTTGCTCTCGGCGGTATTGTTAAAGTGGTCAGCATGTTGGTTCTTATGCAATTCACAAGCATGGGCATTCTCGGGGCTGCATTGTCCACCGTGCTCTGCTATGCTGTTGCAGGAATTGCCGATACTGTTTACGTAATCCGAAAAACACGAATGAACATAAGCTATACGGATACATTCGCAAAACCTCTGTTTTCAAGCATTGTCATGGGCTTCGCCGTCTTCGCTGTGTACACTCTCGGTTCAAAGCTCGGACATCCGACGCTTGCAACGCTTGCCTCGCTCTGCGTCGGCGTGGCAGTATACGGAGGACTTATGATCCTGCTTCGTCCGTTCAGCAACAGTGACCTTGAATTCCTTCCTAAAAAGGATCTGTTCAGGCGTATTTTCCGTGTTATCTGATTCGAATTGCATACACACTTAACGGGTTCATTTTTTGGTTAGGAGGAAGCAATGCCGGACTACAGACGTATAATTGAAGAGCGGGAACGTCAAACGCTTTCGCCCTATGCAGCCTTGAGTGCAGAAACACGCGGTCGGGAATATCCCATTGACCCCTGCCCTGTTCGCACCGCATTTGTACGTGATCGCGACAGGATAATTCATTGCAAGAGCTTCCGCCGCCTTAAGCATAAAACGCAGGTGTTCCTTTCACCCGTCGGCGACCATTACAGAACGCGGCTTACGCACACATTGGAGGTTGCTCAAATCGCCCGAACGATTGCCCGCGGACTTCTGCTCAATGAGGATTTGACCGAAGCCATAGCCATGGGGCACGACCTCGGGCATACGCCTTTCGGCCATTCCGGCGAAAGCGTCTTGAACAGAATCGTTCCCGGCGGCTTTGAACATAATAAGCAAAGTCTTCGCATCGTTGAAAAGCTTGAAAACGGTAAAGGACTCAATTTGACTTTTGAAGTTCGCGATGGGATTCTGAATCATAAAAAAAGCGGGCATCCTTCAACGCTTGAAGGTGTTGTTGTGAGCCTTGCCGACAGAATTGCCTATGTTAATCACGATATAGACGATGCCGTTCGCGCAGGACTCCTGTCAAACGATATTCTTCCCAAAAGCTGTATTGAAGCCATAGGCGCAACCCACGGCGAACGGATAAACACCCTCGTTCTTGACATTCTTCAAACAAGCAGCGGCAAGAATCATGTTGAAATGAGCAGCGAAATCAGCTCCGAATTTGAGAAGCTCCGCCAATTTCTTTTTGATAACCTGTATCATGATTCCGCTGCAAAAGCCGAGGAAGGCAAGGCGGAAGGTGTTATCGAACGGCTGTATTATCATTACCTCAAACATGTCAGCGAGCTGCCGCCGGAGTTCACAAAGTATATTGATGAGGACGGCCCCGACCGCATTGCAGCGGATTATATCGCCTGCATGACCGACAGATACGCCGTGCGCGACTACACGCGCCTGTTTGTCCCCGCCGACTGGGCTGATTTGTCGAATTTGATTTGCGTACATTGAACACAAAAAGAAAGGCATCTGCAAGTCGTTGCCTTTCTTTTTATATTCCGGAAACGGTGAATACATAATTGGTATCTGCGCTGTTCAGGCCCGAATTTCAGTTCATTGCCCTTGAAAGCAGAAGTTTTGCCGCTTCGATATAGCCCTGCTTTCCCATTCCGCATATCTGCGCAATGCAGACAGGCTCAATAACGCTGACGGCACGAAAAGGCTCACGGGCATGAATATCGCTCAAATGAACCTCCACAGTCGGCAGTCCGACCGCCTCTATTGCGTCGCGGATTGCATAGGAATAATGCGTGTATGCTCCCGGATTGATTATGATTCCGTCAAACTCGTTCATTGCGGCATGTATTGCATCGATGATATCACCCTCGTGATTGGATTGGAACGCTGCAAGTTCGAACCGCAGGATATGACATAGCCATTCAGTTCTTCCGTAATCGTCTCAAGTGTATCCGTTCCGTATACATTCGGAGAGCGCATCCCTGTCAAATTCAGGTTCGGACCGTTAATAACAACAAGTTTCATTTTTTTGCGCCTTTCGTATTGTTAGCAACATTATAGCACAATTCGATGCGTTATGGTATAATCAAAAGCATGAAAAAGAACTTGAACAAACTGCACCCGAATACATGCCGAGCTCTGCCGGAAGCTGCCGAGCACGGTACGGCGGTCTATGCCGTCATAGGAGATCCGATTGAACACAGTCGTTCCCCGGAAATATACGCGCCCATGTTCGGACAATTCGGCATCAATGCCGTTTTTTTGAAAATCCGCGTAGCAGAATCGGAATTATGCCGCATACGCTCAATCGTGTCTGAGCGTTCACTGAGCGGATTTGCCGTTACAATGCCGCATAAAAAGGCAATTATTCCGCTGCTTGACGGGATTGATGAAACTGCCGCCGAATGCGGCTCGGTAAACATCGTTACAATAAGCAATAACGGAAGCACCTTAGTCGGACACAATACCGACGGCGACGGTTTGATAAACGCACTCAGGGAAACCGGAGCCGGGCTGAGCGGTGCGCAAGTTGTCATTCTCGGACACGGCGGCGCGGCAAACGGCGCAGCCGCTGCGCTTCTTCGTGCCGGAGCCGAAATCAGATTCGTTACCCGTGATAAGAAGAACGGAATTGACATGCTTTCCGCAATTAAACATGCTGAAACAGAATCCCGTCTTCTTTCTTCTGCCGACATTCTGATTAACGCAACTCCTATCGGTATGCATAGCATGAACAGCGACTGTTCCGATTATGAAGAGACCTCATTTTTGAATTGTCTTAAGCCCTCTTGCATTATTGCAGACATGGTCTATCGAACAAACGGCACAAAGCTCGTGCAGGATGCCGTACACTTAGGCTTGACCGCCTTCGGCGGAGAGCGAATGCTCTTTCATCAGGGGAAACTGGCTTTTAAGCTTTGGACCGGGCTTGAATATATCCCCGAAAGCTGAATTATCGCTGTTCGTCTTTAAGGTTAAAGCCATGTGCTTCTTTCAGATTCAAACAATTATGCAAAAGCCCGCCGCGGTCAATGTTATTCCGTGCGGCGGGCTTTTAATCAATCAACAGTTTTCAGCCTTGTGAAACAATTTCATCGCAATATGTTTCAAATCAGAATTCGACTTCCAACGGTTCATTTGTGAACGAGCTGAACACTGCCTTTGCATTTTTGATGTAAAGAGCCTGTGTGTTTCCGTCGTTTTCATCGTACATTGCACGAAGCGACGGATAAGCATCCAGCATTGACCTGCGTGCTTCAACCTGTTATCTTCAACAAGTTCCCCGCTCAGCCTAAGCCATTCACCCGTTTCTGCTTTAAATGCACAAAGTTCAAACTTGGGATTCGCTGCAAGCTGTTTTGAAACATCCTTCGCTCTGCCCGTTTGAATATACAGTTTGCCGTCAAAGATATGAATCGTGCCGAACGGACGTACTCTCGGCTGCTCGCCGTCCGCTGTTGCAAGGTAGTATGTCCCTGTATCCTTCAAAAACCGGCAAACTTTTTCCATTGCTTCGCGCGATGCAGCCGTTGCGCAGGTGTTTTCAGCATTTTCGTTCATGTACGCTGCCTCCTGATTAATTATTTTACAACGATGTTCACGATGTTGCGAACGGCAATGAATTTCACAATATTCTTGCCCTCGACCCACGGCAGAACTTCTTCATTTTCAAGCACAAGTTTGCGCAAAGCTTCCGTTTCCATGCCGACAGGTATGCTCATCTTTGCACGAACCTTGCCGTTGATCTGAACAGCAATTTCCATTTCATCCTTTACGAGAGCTGCCTCATCGAACTTCAGCCACTCAGTTTCATAAATCGGCTTGTCGAATCCGATGACGCTGTTCATTTCCTCCGTGATATGCGGCGCAACGGGATTCATCAACACAAGCAGTGTGTGCAGCTCATCACGAGTGACATCGCCCTTTGCGTAAATATCGTTTACAAGGCTCATCATCGCCGCAATCGCGGTGTTGAACTTCATACGTTCGTAATCTTCACTTACCTTTTTGATGCAGCCGTGGACTGCCGGAGCAAGCTCCCTGCGAATGCCCTCGCCTTCCGTGAGCATATCCTGCAAACGCCACACACGCTCAAGAAATCTGCGGCAGCCCTTAACACCCGCCGTGCTCCACGGAATCGTTTGGTCAAATGCGCCTATGAACATCTCATACATGCGCACGGTATCTGCACCGTATTCATTCACAAGGTCATCGGGATTGATAACATTGCCGAAAGATTTACTCATTTTTCTTCCGTCCTCGGCAAGAATCATTCCGTGGCTGGTGCGCTTCATATAAGGTTCCGGGCAGCTTACAACGCCGATATCATACAGGAATTTATGCCAGAATCTTGAGTACAGCAGATGCAGCGTTGTATGCTCCATTCCGCCGTTGTACCAATCCACGGGCAGCCAGTAATCGAGCTTTGCTTTATCCGCGATCGCGGTATCGTTATGCGGATCGCAATAACGTATATAATACCAACTTGAACCCGCCAATTGGGCATTGTGTCTATCTCGCGTTCAGCAGGTGCACCGCATTTCGGGCAGGTGGTATGGATCCACTCTGTCGCCCTTGCAAGCGCGGATGAACCGTCTTCAGCCGGACGGAAGTCATCAAGTTCGGGCAATTTGAGCGGAAGTTCATCCTCCGGCACGGGAACCCAACCGCAATGATCGCAGTGAACCAGGGGTATCGGTTCTCCCCAGTAACGCTGACGGCTGAACAGCCAATCGCGGAGCTTGAAATTCGTCTTTTTCTTTCCGATGCCCTCTTCTTCAAGCCAATGAATCATTGCGTTCTTTGCGTCCGCAACCTGCATTCCGTTCAGGAAACCGGAATTTACTAAGATACCGTTTTCGCAGTCCGTAAATGCCTCATTTTCAATGTTTCCGCCCGACACAACTTCAACTATCGGCAGTCCCATCTTCTTTGCAAAGGCATAATCCCTCGTGTCGTGTGCGGGAACAGCCATAATTGCGCCCGTTCCGTAACCCATGAGGACATAATCCGAAATCCATACGGGAATCGGATTGCCCGTTGCAGGGTTAATTGCAGTGATGCCTTCAAGCGGCACGCCTGTTTTTTCCTTTGCAAGCTCGCTGCGCTCGAAATCGCTCTTGTGCGCCGCCTGTTCACGATAAGCGTTAACGGCCTCCATATTTGTAATCTTATCAGCCATTGCGTTCACGATCGGATGCTCGGGTGCAACTACCATATATGTTGCACCGAACAGCGTATCCGGGCGAGTGGTGAATATGCGCAGTCCTTCGGGATACCCTTCAATTTTGAAAGTTACTTCCGCACCGATGCTGCGGCCGATCCAGTTTTTTTGCGATGATTTCACTCTGTCGATAAAATCAACGGTATCAAGGTCGTCAATCAGCCTGTCTGCATATTCCGTTATGCGCAGCATCCACTGAGAACGAACCTTTCGCACAACGGGCGAACCGCAGCGTTCGCAGTTGCCGTCAACGACTTCCTCATTCGCAAGACCAACCTTGCAGGAAGGACAGAAATTGATAGGAAGCTCCGCTTTATATGCAAGGCCCTTTTCGAAAAGTTTCAGGAAAATCCACTGCGTCCAACGATAGTATGCAGGATCTGACGTATAGATTTCACGCGAGTAATCAAACGAAAATCCAAGCATTTTCAGCTGATTGTGAAAAACGCGCATATTGCGCTCAGTTACCTTTGCGGGGTGTTCGCCGGTTTTTATTGCATAATTCTCCGTCGGCAGACCGAAGCTGTCATAACCGATCGGGAAAAGGACATTGTAGCCTTCCATGCGGCGTTTTCTTGAAATGATATCCAACGCTGTGTTGCTGCGCGGATGACCGACATGCAGCCCTGCTCCGCTGGGAAACGGAAATTCAATTAGAGCATAATATTTCGGCTTTGTAAAGTCGTCTTTTGCTTCAAAGCAATGCGTATCATCCCATATTTTTTGCCATTTTCTTTCGATTGGCAATGTTCATAACGTTCACTCATAGATTATTATTCTCCTTCTTGGTGTTGTTTCGAATTCAATTCATAAAAAAAAACCCCCGCTCGAATGCGGCATTGACTGCCGATCCGAAGACGAGGGAAACACACGATAATCTGCCCACGCGGTACCACTCCGGTTGCTTTGCCGCACACTGAATATGCGCAGCAAAACCGCTCAATGCCCTTAACGCGGGCTTGCGTTTGCAGCTAATGCAGGAGAGCTTTTAATATTGAAACATGTCTCCCCTGCCTCGCGGCAAAAGCTCTGCGGTGAGCAACAAACCCCTTGCACCGTCTCGCACCATACCGACGGTTCTCTTATGCCTCGGAGTGTTTGTATATCCGCTTCAAAGCCGGTAACATTATTAACATGATTTGCACATGACTTCCGTACTTCAGCAATTCGAACTGCGGCAGTCATCCAAGCATACTCTCGGTTAACGGAATGCACTGCCGTTCACCTGATGCAAGTATAATTATAGCCGTTTTTTTTCGTTTGTCAAGAAAAAACCGATGCCATCAATTTTTGAACAATGCAACTCGGGACCGATTTCGCACAGAACGGTTTGATTTTCCGTTCGGAACTGTTTCCGTCACGCTGCCATGCTCATGAGTTTCTCCACCAAAGAGCGAACCCAGCCGATAATCTCATTTGAATAAATGTAGCACAGCACTGCCGCAGCTGCAAAAAGCAACGCCGCTGTAAGCAGACCGATAAGCGCGGCACGCGCGTACGAACGACTGTTTTTGTTGATGCCCTCCGCAAATGCAAAAACGAACAGCGCAACTATATTCACAATCGGAATCATGAACAGGAGCTTGCGCCAAATAAAGCTCCATGTACTTAACGGTTTCACCGGCGGCTGAACCGCTGCTGCAGACTCGCAAGGTGCAGCATTTTTATCCTTTTCTGTCGAAATTTCGTTTACGGGCTGCGCTTTGAGATTATCATCGTTTGCTGCACTCATTCGTTCGCCGCTGTTTTCGTCTGCGCCGGCGACGTCACTGTTTTCTGCAACGGTATTCCCTGAATTTGTTTCATGCGTTCCGTCCGCTGCATCCGATGTGAAAACCGCATCCATTACGGATGAGTCATCATTATTACTGTTCTCAGAAGCAGTCATTTTTCCTGTTTAGGCAGATTATCGAGTCTTCCGCCGCACCCTGTGCAGAATAATGCCCCGTCAGCCGCCTCTTTACCGCAATTTGGACAAATCATGTTTCACGTTTCCTTTCGATTTTTCGTTTGGTATTGACTCTGCAAAACAAAACCCTATGCAATGCCGCACTTTCACGAGTGCTCTGATTGGTTCTGAAGTTTTTCAAGTACACCCGGATACTCTCTTTATGGGTTTAAGCCCGAATCTGTGAACTTTCTCCGCAAAAGGTTACTTATCAAGGTTTACTCCGTTTGCCGATTACACAATTTTCTTGCGTTTATATGTTATCACACTTTCATGTCCTTGTATACAGTCTTTTGCAAAATAACGAAAAGAATCCACATTTTCAACAAAAAATCCGCGGCAGAGTCAATTTCGTGCAAGTTTATTACACATATTTGTGACGCAATGCCCGTATCCTCGGATTGTGGACGCTCTCGGTTTTCAAAAAAACTCTGCCTCGGGCAGGTTCAATTCCGAACCTGCCCGCAGCAGAGCCGCTTGTTATTCAAATCAACTTACGAGTTCCTTTGCAAGATCCGCATTGGCTTCCTTTTCAAGCACCGTGTATGCAATCTTGCCGACAAGAGTCTTCGGCAATTCCGAACGGAATTCGATAGTATACGGCATTGCGTATTTTGCAATATGCTTTTTGCAGTAGTTCAGAATATCCTGCCGCAGCTCCTCGGAGGGCTCGAACCCGTCCCTCAGGACAACGTATGCAAGCACTTTTTCCATCTTGTACGGATCTTTTACGCCAATGACGCAGCTCATCTGAACGGCATCGTGTCCGTCTATGATGTTTTCAAGCTGGGACGGATAAACGTTGTATCCGCTCGTAACAATCATTCGCTTAATGCGCTGTTTGAAATAGATGAATCCGTCCTTGTCCATGCTGCCGAGGTCGCCCGTATGCAGCCACACATGGCCGTCCGAATGCGTGCGCAATGTGTTTGCATTCTCTTCCTTGTGGTTGAGATAACCTTTCATTACGGAAGGTCCGCGAAGGCAGATCTCGCCCAGTTCGCCGTAAGGAACTTCATCGTTTGTGCCGACAGCGCAAATCTGATAGTATGTGTCGGGATAAGGCAGGCCGATGCTACCCTCACGCTCCTGATTGTAAGGCGTAAGACAGCTTGCGGTAACGCATTCGGTCGTTCCGTAGCCCTCACGAACATGAACTGTTGCACCGTGCGCTTCAAGGAATGCATCGAATCTGCGTTTCAATTCAACCGAAAGCGAATCACCGCCCGAGAATACGCCGCGCAGGTAGTCGATGTTTCTCGCCGTCAAGATAAGGATTGCGCGTTATCGCTTCAAACAGGTCGGTACACCCGCGATATAATTGGGCTTTTCCTTTTTGATGAGCTCTGCATATTTCTTAACATTGAACTGAGGAACAAGAATGCTTGTTCCGCCGACTTCAAGCATCGTGTGTATGCAGACGCCGAGTCCGAAACCGTGGAAAATCGGCATTGCCGCCAGCATTCTTGCATGACGCACAACGCTGTTGCACATAGCCGCGGTTTGCAGTCCGAGAGCATTAAAGTTCATTCCGCTGAGCTGAATGCCCTTTGTGACACCCGTTGTTCCGCCCGAAAACAGTATGACAGCCGTTTCATTCGCCGGCATATGAACGATGTATTTTGCAAGATCGACTTTTTTTCCGTTCCCGATAAAATCTTTCCAGAAGATAACGGAAGCATCCGCCTTGTTGACTTTGTTCTTTTTTGCATTCATCAGCTTGAATGCAGCGGACTTAACGGCGCCGAGCTCATCAGCCGCAGAAGTTATGATAACTTTTTTGACAGGATATGTTTTTTCAGCCTCCGCAACTTTTGAATAGAACTGGTCGAGCGTCAGCAAATAGTCACTTTTTACTTCCTTAAGGTAGTAAATTATTTCGCTGACAGCCGAAAGCGGATGAATCATGCTTGCGACCGCACCGATTCGATTGAGTGCGTACATGCAGAACACCGCCTGCGGAACGTTCGGCATGCAAATTGTGACCATATCACCTTTTTTTACGCCGAGAGCTACAAATCCCGCAGCTGCTTGATTGATTTTTTCAACAAGAACGGTGTAGCTGAATGTTTTGCCCATGAAGGAAATTGCAGGAAAATCCTTTTCCTTTTCTGCCGTCTTCAACACCGCATCCGCAATGCTCACATTCGGATACTCAAGGTGAAAAGGAACGTCACCGTAATTTGCCAGCCACGGTGCGCCCTGTTCCAACGGTTCATTTGATTGTTTTGCATATTATTCCTTTCGATTTTTGGGAAAAATGAAATACGCAGCAACACACGGAGGACAATGCGCGCATTTTCTGTTTTGCGTCATTGTCCGACCGCTGTGCCGTTGTTCCGTTGTTGTTTGCGTTTGTTCAGAACTCAACAGGAGTCTGAATCGGCAGATCAAGCAATTCCGGCTCGCTGAGCAGTTTTTTCAGCAGCGTTACACTTTTGCAAAATAAACGCCGTCCGCAATGCGTTCATCAACAGTCAGCCCGAGTCTCAGCGCGTCACGCATTTCATAGCTTCCGTCAGCGTTGAAGAACGGGTGCAAATGTTTTTCATCAATAATAGCAAATAAAGAATTAGTGCCCCAGTTCGTCAGGTGATGATAGCTCGCATGCATCTTGATGCTTCCGAGATTGCTTATAAAAACGGATGAATTGTATGGGTCATCCTTTGTAAGCCATGTCGGAACCCAACCGTGATAATCCAGCCACATCAGAATGCCGACCACGATTCGAAGAAGAAAGCGCGGCATTTTTGTCAACGTTTCCATTGCGTCGGTCGTGCCGTCCGTCTTGTCGTGCTTGCGCACGGAAGTTACGAATTTTTCAACTTTATCGTGAATCTGATCAACCGGCGGCTGCCCCTGCCTGTCAATGTCTACAATCGCAAGTGCTTCATAGGAATTATCCTCGAAACGCTTTTTAACAACAAAGGAGACACTCAATGCCTTGCGCTCGTAAACCCGATGTCCCGCAACAAAGCAATTCAACCTTGGGCGCAGGGTTACGGTTTTTGCAATAGCAGCGCAGAGCACATGAAACAAAGTGTACCTGAATGCGGGATTTGATGCATTCTTTTTTGCAACGTATTCATTCACGGCGGTAAGGTCGATAAGCTCGCTCATCACTGCCTCATTATCGCACCTGTTCGGAAGCAGATACGGAATAAATTTGTGCATTGCATCAAGATCTCTCAAAAGGTATGCATCCTTGCGGTCGCCGCGGCGACGCTTTCGGTTTGTTTCCATCGTATTGATTCTCCCATTGTTCAGCGGGTATTGGAAGCATCACGTATACTTCCCACTGTAAACATATCTATTATAGCCCGCTGCGCCGCATTTGTCAAATTTTGTACCCGTTCATGCCGCATTTTTTTGATACAGATATGTGGTTAATCCGACAGCACCGCTGCGTATGCCGCAATTCGGTTTCATCTGACAACACTTCGAACGAGCCGCCGTTTTCATTTTGAACCTTGCACAACCTCGTTTTTTATTTTATTACGTTCAGTAACTGTATTGAAGTCAAAAAGCATAAGAGGCAGTTTTTTATACATGACGGTGTTGCAATCGCGTTTTGTTATGATATAATGAGTGCGCGAAACAGATAATACGACTTCTAAGCTGCCCGCAGCGGGCAAAAATGCAACAGCTTATGTTGTGCGGAGCCGCAGTTCAGTCGACATAATGCAATCAACTTCACATTGTCTGATCGCGGCAATGCGGGTTATATATTTCATGAACAGCCGTTCCGCAAAAAGACCGGTTAAAACTATACAGCAGGCATTGGTTTATTTCGTTTTCGGATAATCACCGAGTGCGGTATTTTATCGGGAACCGTTCTTGTTTATTCTTTAAAAACTCAGAAAGGGACAACTATGCAGTTACATTTGACATTCAGCGCTCGGCATGTCCGTTTGCCGCTGTCGCACCGATACGCCTTGCAGGGAATGCTCTATAATGCTCTTGCAAGCAATCCGCATTATTCAAATTATGTACACAACAGCGGATATTCTTGCGGCGCGCGCAATTATAAGCTTTTTACTTTCGGCCGTCTTTCGGGACCGTTCATGCACAGCGAACGTGAAATCATCTTTAAGGATACCGTGCATTTTGAGGTTCGCAGCGTTGATCCGAATTTCGTGTATCAACTCGGTTCGGTGCTGTGTCCGAGCAGCCAAATCAATTTGTTTGAAAACACACTTGAAATTCTGGACAGCCGCATTGAAGATTATTCACCCAATACCTGCTGTGCAAAAATCTCAATGCTGTCGCCTATTACGGTTTTTGAAACCGAGAAAAGCGGTTATCGCCGCTTTATAGCCCCCGATGAATCTCTGTTCTATACTGCTGTGGTCAACAATGCGCTCAGAAAATGGCAGAGCTATTTCAACACGCCCGCACCGACGGATTTTTCCTTTGAACCTGCCCTTCCTCCGGCGGAGTTAATTCAGAATCATCGCATCGTTTCAAGGTTTAAAAGATCCACCATCGTTTCATACGGCGGCAGCTATGTTTTGCGCGGCAACGGCAAGCTTATCAACTTTCTTTATGACGCAGGTCTCGGTTCAAAAAACTCACAGGGACTCGGCATGTTTAATATTGAATCATTTCCCGACCTTTAAACATTTTATTCTGCCGCATTTTCTCCGAACAGCCTTCCAACCGTTTCACGCAGACGCTTACGCAGCGGCGGAACGTACTCTTCCGAATTATATATTTTTATAAATTCTTCTTTATCCGCCCAAAGATATTCAACAGTTTCTCCCGGCTGCAATACAACGGAGTCTTTTTTCGCGCTGATAAAGCACAAATAGCCCATATATATTGAATCCTGCGAGATGTCCGTAAATATAGGCTGAAGCACATTCGCGGCAAGCCCTGTTTCTTCACGGAGCTCTCGTCTTGCTGCGGTTTCCGGTTCTTCTCCACGCTGTACCAAACCGCCCGCACTGCTTTCCCAAAGCCCGGGATAACCGCCTTTATTGTAATCTCGCCGTGCCAAAAGAACCGAACCGTCCTGATGCACTGCCAAAACTTCAACAACAATGTGGTATAACCCTTCCGGTATCGGCTCCCCGCGTATCAGGAGCTGCACGGTGCGCTCACCTATTTTCCGTGTATGCATCCCAAAGCTCGGGAACGCCGATGTACCATGACGGTATCTCATTCGTCATACCGTTGTACCATTCATAAACCTCACGGGTCTGACGGAGCATAACCTGAATTTCTTCCTCTCCGAATCTAACTGCCCACGGCACGGATGCAATCCCGTTTATGCATGTATACAGTGCGAGCAGTTTCCAGAATTCCTGCGGCACGGCATTATCAAAATAACCGTTCACAATTCCGGATGCAAAATACGGTGAAAGGTGTGCGCTCCACACAAGGCGATTGAATTCCTGCCACGGATCGCCGAAATCCGAGCGATTAAAATCTATAACGATAAGTTCGCCTGAATCGTTTACAAGAAAATTGCCGATATGATAATCCCCGTGGCGAAAAGTCTGCGGCCTGTTTTTCAGCAGATGCCGATTCGCTTGATATACTCGACAAAGGAATCTGCAACATCATTTTTGATGCTGCATTCACGGCAAAGCCTTAACTTGTTCTCTATGGATACATTAATGCGTTTCTCCCAGTTCTGTACATTGTCCGGAGCCGGAACTTCGTGTATGTATTTCAAAACTCTGCCTGCCCTCAGTCCGAAAGCGTACTGTTCTGCAGCTGGCATCACTGCAACAGCGGGTTCGGCCGCGCCGCCGTCCGCCCAAGCATAAACAGCATATGCTCCTTCGGTGTGCTGTCGAATATCATCACAAAAAGCATGGATATCATCAAGCATACCGCACTCGATCGGTATGCTCATCGGAACTTGCTGCATCGGAATGTTTTCGGCCGCACTAATTATCGATGCGCATTTCTTCTGTGCTTCAAACAGAGTTATAAAATCGGGATTTATCTTTCCCGGGGTAACGCGCAAAAGGTACTTTTTGCCGTCGGCACCCAATGCAAAATACTTATAATCATCCGACCAACCTTGGGTTATCGGTGTCTTTTCGATGAATTTTATCATTCTTTTCCTTTCAAAAGGCATTCGGCATTTTTTACTGCCGTTGTCGCCGCCCATTCCGAAACGTTCACTCGGTTGACTCTGCTTCACTCCGCCTTGTTTTTGCCGCGCCTGCGTTTCACCGCAATAACCGCCGCAAAGGCCGCAGTCAGTATAATCGCACCGCATACGATCATGATATAGGGTGTACGGTCCTTTTTTTATGACTTTTTCAATGGCAAAAATGCCATTGTTGTTCAGCTCAAACACAATGTATTTACCGTCACGTTTGAATTCGCACTCGTTCCAGCCGGCATCGGTCAACACACTCAGCCTGCAATCCTCTTCCGAGAGACAGCGCACGGTGTATGTGCTTTCGCCGGCCTCCGCGCCGAAAACGCGAACGCGGAAAGCCGCTGTCGGAACTCCTTCGCCAAACCCGTTTTTTAACGCAAACTCCTCCGCATCTTCGGCAACGACATATGCTTCATCGTCAAAAATGCCCTCAACAAGTATTTGGGGAATCTCTTCGTTTGTTGCAATTGTTGTTATCATTCGGTGCCACTCCCCGCTCACGGTTTGACTGAACGTTACGCAATCCGCTCCGAAATCATCCCACCGCCAATACTTGCCCTGTTCGTTCCCGATTTGCGGAAGATCCGCGATCCTGCCGCCGCAGGGAACCTCGAAAACCTCTGTGATTTTGCCGTCTATGCTGAATTTGACCGTTACCTTTTTGAACAGATTCGGTGTTTTTGCTTTTTCGGCAAGTTCGTTAAGACTCACCGCATACGCAATGCCTGCATAGCTTATGCCGTCAATGCCGCCCAAGCCGCGCACCGAATCGAATGAGTCATTAAACTTAGATGTGTCTGCAAAGATATTGTTTCTGCACTCCTCCGTCAATTCTCCCGCAATTGCGCCGATATAGGCTCCGTCGCAAAGCTTGATTTTCCGGCAAACAGCATTGTCGGTACTGCGGCGCAGTCAATCACCGATTTCGCACTTCCCGCAATGCCGCCGACATAAGCTTTGCCGTCGAGCGCAGTAATGCTGCCGCATTCACGAATTGTTCCGGAAAGCCTTCCTGCAATACCGCCTGCGTATTTCCTTCCCGCCTTAACGCTGCCGCCGCTTTCGCAGCCAAGCAAAAAGCCGCGGCTGCCGTAACCGAGAATTCCCCCTGCATTATCATACTTTGCCGAAATCACCGCATCATTGAACACATGAAAACGGTTGCCCTGATAAAAAGAGTCGTATCGGTGAAAAGAACATCATCGATTGACGGAATGTCTATTTCCTCCAAGTCGGATGGAAGTTCTTTTGAAAGGTTCCCGATAATTCCGCCTATACCGTAGTCACCGGAAACATCGCCGAAATTTCTGCACTTTGCGGCCATTCCGCCTGCTCGATTTTCAGCATCACGTTCCGCATTTTCGGAAATATCTTCAATGTTCCCGCCGTTTCCGTTCAGTACGTTGCGTATGTTTTCGCGGAGGATCCGCATTGACTTCACACATTTTTGAACGCTGTTTTCCAGTCTGTTCCCGTCAGCTTTAACCAGTTCAAGGTATTCGCTTGCTGTTTTTGTAAGTTCATCAAGTTTTTGTTCGGCATTTTTAATAAGCTTGCAGCAATCCTCCGCCGCCTGCCGCAAACCGCTGATTGACACGGACAACAGTCCGTTCAGTGCCTCCGCAAGTGCCTTCAATGCAGGAGCGGCCGAAGCAATATCGCCAAGCAGGATGCGCAGCTGCTCAATCTTTGCCTCCAATTCCTGAAGCAGTTCGACCCACTCGGACGGCTCTGCATTCCGCAGTTCTATGATTATCAATTCAATTTCGGCAATCAGCTGAGTTACTTCCGCCGAATCCGCAAATGCTTTCCACAAAGTTTCAAGGTTTTGTTCAATGGTGTCCAAATACTTTTCCGCATCGGCAAGCCACGCGGCATCACCCGCAATGGTATCAAAATCGGCAGACAACCCTTCTCTAAGCTCTTCCGCTTCCTCAAGCACATTGCGAAGGCCTTCTCCACCGTCCTGCACGGCCTGTCGAAGATTCAATATCGTTTCATCCAAGGCGTCCGAAAAGCCCCGTATGCTTTCATTCAATATTTCAAGCGTATTCTTCCCGTATTCAACTTTGTAAAACGGTTCGGACTGACCGATGATTCCGCCTATATCGCGTCTTCCGCGAACATTTCCGTTGTTAATACAGTCGCCTGTAAAGCCACTGTTGAGCCCCGCAATGCCGCCGACATTATAACCCGTGTGCAGATATCCGATTTCGGCACTGTTCATGCAGCCCGTCACCGTTCCTGTGTTCGTCCCCGCAATGCCGCCGATATTTCTTGACCGTTCGTTTGCCGAAAGATTAACCACGCCGGTATTCGTGCACTCATGGATTTCTCCCGCATTCACACCGACAATGCCGCCGATTTTGTATGTTCCCGAAAGCTCCGCCGAAGAACTGCATTCGATTATTTTCCCGCTTTGTTCGTTTATGCCTGCGATTCCTCCGACAGCGTTGTATGCATCCAGTCTGCCCGCTGCAGCGCAATTGCGAATCGTGCCGCGATTCACGCCGCAAATCATCCCCGCCGTTCCGGATTGTCCGGTTACAGTCACGGAACCGCTGACATTCAACTCACATACAGTTGCATCCTTTTCGATAATTCTAAACAACCCTGTTCTTTCCGCATCCGTATTCGGCTTCATTCCGCTCACAGTATGTCCGCCGCCGTCAAAGTTTCCGAAAAACACGGGAACGGCATAATCCGTCTCTCCGCTCAAATCGATATCCGCAGTCAGTTTTACCGAAAGACCCTTTGAAAACGAATCCAAACGGCAGTTCTCTTTAAACTCCAGCCATTCCGCTTTTGTTGCAATGCGCACCGTGTTTATGCTCGCCGCAACTGAGTGTATCGGCACGAACAGGCAGCAAAACAGGGTTGCAATCAGAAGCATTCCGCAAGCAAACAACCGCAGTTTAAAGCGGAGTTTTTGATTAACACCACACCCGGAGCAAGCCGGGCAGTCGCCCGTCATCGTCTTTTTTTTACTTTGTTTCATCGAGCTTTTCCTGTTCATCCGCGCCGCCTCCGAGCAATTTTTTAAAATCAATCATTGTTTTTCAATCAGTTTATTTCCAACCAAAAGCACCTGCGGCAAAACCGTGAGCACAAGTATCACCGAAATCAATGCACCGCGTCCAAGCGTCAGCCCGATTGAGCTGATGTAGAGATCGGTGGTCCGCAAAGCAATAATAAATCCTGCCGCCGTCATAATTGTTCCGGAAGTCAGTATTGTTGAAAAGCTTTCGTTAACGGCAATTGCCATCGCCTGTTTCGGCGCATAATCCTGTTTTCTGAGCTGAAACCTGTTATACAAAACAATTGCATAGTCGATCGTCGCACCCATCTGTATCGCACTTACGATAAGATAAGTAACGAAGAAAAGGTTCGTCCCCGTGATATACGGGAAAGAGAAGTTAAGCCAAATACTGCTCTGAATCACAAGAATCAGCAGCACAGCCGCACCGAGCGAGCGGAATGTGAACAGCAGCACAACAAAAACAAATGCAATCGTCAAAAAAGACACACGATTGTTGTCCATTCTGAATGAATCCTCCAGATCCTTTGCGCTGGTTATGTCCCCGATTACGATTATCGCATCTTCCGAAAGCTCCGTTTTCCCGTTTTCGGAATATAATTTGCGTGCAGCCGATTCAATGTTTTCAATCAGAGCAACACTTTCCTCTCCTTCAACCGGCACGGCGGCATTGAATACGATTCGTGAATAATGCTCGCCGCGCAGCTGCACAAGCGCATCATCCAGCGTCCCGCGCATGGATTCAAGCATTTGCTCCTTGTCGTCATCAAGGGTTATCATTCCCCTGTCCTTTGCTTCAAAAAGAAACTCAAGCATGTCAATAAGCGGCACGGCAAACGCATCGCTGTCGCCGAGAATGGGCTGAAAGCTGTCATGTTCATAGCCGTACAGCGCATACAGAAGCTTTGCGGTTTCAATATCAACACCCAGAAGTTCGGAAGCGGCGCGGGCGGTGTACGGATCCGTCAGCACACGCCCCTCCTCAATCTCTATGCTTGCAAGCCCGAGTGCCGAACGTATCCCCGGAAGACTGTTAACCTCCGAAATAAGTGCCTTCTCCTTTGTATAATCTCCGACAGGAACGAGTACCGCTATCATATTTGTTTCATCAAACGTGTTGTAGATATGGGCTTTTATTCTGTCCTGCTCCGAAAGCGTAATCCTGTCCGTTTCGGAATCCGAAAATGTGTATTCGCATTTTGCCGAAAACACGATTGCAGCCGGCAGCAAAAACGCGAATATAATCAGGAACACGGGAACTTTTTTTGAAAGCAGCCGCCCCCAGCCTGTTATATTCGGAACAAGATTCTTATGGCGAGTTTTAAGCAAAGCTTGTGGAACAGCATAATGAGTCCCGGCATAAGCAAAAACACCGTGAGCATGCTGCATATGATGCCTTTCGTCAGAACGAGACCCAAATCATAACCAAGGCGGAACTGCATCAGCATCAGAGCAACAAGTCCCGAAATCGTTGTCAGGCTTGATGACGATATTTCAATTATTGAATATGCAAGTGAATCCGTAAGCGCGCTTTTAACATTGCGCTGCCTGTCATATTCATCCTGAAAACGATGGCAGAAAATAATCGCATAGTCTATTGCAAGCGCAAGCTGAAGAATGATCGCAATTGAATTCGTTACTGACGAAATCTCCCGAAGCCAATAATTCGTGCCCATATTCAGCACCGCCGCCACTGCAAAAACAATGAAAAGGATTATAACCTCAAAATAGCTTTTCGACGTAAACAAAAGCACTGCCGCAATTACGATGAGTGCGAGAATAAGAACCTGCGTTATTTCCCCCGCAATCTGCTTCACGTAATCCTGTCCGACAGTTGTTGAAACGCTTACTTCATAATCCGAAAGGCTGTCCTTAATCTGTTCAAGAGCATCAATCGCACGTTCATCCTCGCTTTCGGCAGAAAAAGCAACCGTGAAAAGCGCAGATGAGGACGCATAGTGTTCCGACGAATCGTCAAACGAAACAGTTGCAACATTTTCAATTTCACGCAGGTTCTCGGCAAGTTCTGCGGCTTTCTCATATGTAATGTTAGAAACCATGACATTTGCCGAAGCAAAAGCCGTGAACTCATTTTCCATGACGGTAAGGCCCCGCCTCGTCGCCGTTTTCGGCGGCAGCAGTGCCGTTATATCGTCATTCACGCGAACCTTGCTTATTGAAAGCGCGCTGTATATGACGAGTACAACGAACAGAAGCATAATAATTATATGCTTTTCCACGATAAATTTCGCAATTCTGCGCATGATGCTGTTACTCATTCGTTTTCACCTCGGGCTTTGTGCTTTTTCAGTGCCTGTATACTTTTCTGCATTTTTGTTCCTCAACCGAGTCTGAAACCGTTCAGTCAAAGTAACCGTCCTTTTTCAAAAGTTCATGCAGTTTTTGCCCTGTCCTTAAGATTTCGAGCGTATCCTCAGCCGTTTTTAATGCGCTGCGGCGGGTACGTTCGGTCAAGTTCGTTTTTTTTGCGCGAAGCAAAAGGTTCTTCGGCGTGTGCGAAAGGTCAACAAATTCCATCAATCCCGTCCTGTATCCGCATGCCGTCAGAAGCTTTTGCCGTATCGAGTCCGTTATCAATGCCGAAACACGCTCCCGCAGTATCCCGTTATCGTCAAATATCGGCAATGCAGCATAATCAGCCTTTCCCGCCAGTTCATGCTGGCAGCAAGGCACCGAAAGAATGTACTTTGCGCCTCGCTTCACTGCATTATACAGTGCATAATCCGTCGCTGTATCGCATGCGTGAAGCGTTATCACCATATCGATTGTCTCATCCGCAGCGCAGTCTGCTATATCTCCCGCTTGAAAATGCAAATTCGAATAACCGTATTTCTCTGCAAGCTTCGTGCAGAAATCGATAACATCCTCCTTCAAATCGACTCCTGTCATTTGTACGGGGATTTTGCGAATAAAAGTGAAATAATAATACACGATGAACGTGAGGTATGACTTTCCGCACCCGAAATCAATAATTCTCATCGGTTTCTTCTCTGCGTCATTATTTTCTCCGTCAACAGCCTCATCTTTTACAATTTCGTCGATGAATTCCAAAAATCTGTTTATCTGTTTGAACTTGTCGTACATAGCCTTGTGTACCGCACCGTTACTTGCCATAACGCCCATGTCCGCCAGCGGGGGGATGACAGTGCCCTCCGCAAGGATGTATTTTTTCTTTCGGTTTTGCGATTCAACCGCCTTCGGAGCTGCAGTACAGGCGCGGCTGCCGGTCAGCAGATTGCCCTTTTTTGTCAGCTTTGCCGTAAATTCGCGCTCGCCGTTCCACGCATTAACCTGCGTATATCCCTCAAAATCGGAACATATGCGCATCGCAGCCTCGTTTTTTTCGCAATACTCATGGAACGCCTGCTTCTCTGTCAGCCTTTCAATGAAATATTGGCCGTTTACAAGTGAAAACGTGCTCTTCTTGTATCGTTTTTCCCCACGCGGACCGCTGAGCACGATCCTGTGCGCACCGCAGGAAATAATTTGTTTCGCAAATTCACTGATACTTTCCATATTTTCCTCGCCAAAAGTCGCATTTTCAAGAGGTGCCCCTGCGTGTTTCACGCATGGCATGAATTCTCCTCTCATTATAATACTTTATCATCTTACGCCGAAAATCGCAAGTGGCAGCCGCATTATTCTGAGACAAACTCTGCGCATACCGTCCTTTTTACCGAAAAAGCGACTGATGCTGTTGACATTCGGCGGTTAATCTGTTATTATAATACTCGAAAATAGAGTGTGAACTAATTTCGAATTATTCTCAACTCTACAAAAGTTTTTGTTTATTTGTTTAAAAGGGTTTATCATGACAAGACGCTACGACAGTCAGGAAGTAAGGCGGCGGACAATTTCCGCGGGAATAAAGCTTTTTATTGAAAAAGGCTACCATAAAACAACCGTATCGGATATTTGCAGGCTTGCGGATGTTTCAAACGGTTCCTTTTTCAACGTTTTTCGAACAAAGAACGGCTTATTGATGGAGCTTGTTGTTAATATGTTCAACGGACAGTTTGATGCCGCAGATTCACTCCTTCCCGCCGATTCCGAGCCGCATATGCTTTATGTTTTTGAAACTGCAATTCAGCTTGCCATTGCCGAAACAAGCGAGAACCTGCGGGATATCTACGTCGAAGCATACACCAACCGCGAAACGCTCTGTTATATACATGACAGAACGGCGGCAAGACTGTTTGAGCTGTTCCGTCCGTTCAATCCCGATTGGAGTGAAAGCCGCTGCTTTGAAACCGAAATCGGTACTGCTGCGGTAATGAGCGGATATATGCGTTACCCCTGCAATCGCTATTTCACTTTTGAGCAAAAGTTGGAACGTTTTCTTGATATTGCATTAAAGGCCTACAATGTTCCCGAAGCCATGCGTTCCGATGCCGTCGAGCGCATAAAATCTGTTGACATTCGAAATTATGCCGTTCGTGTCATACGTAAGCTTGCGGAATCGGTCGGGTTTGAGCACGACCTTTCATTAAACGGCGAGTCGTTTTGAACGGGTTCAACCGAGTAACGATCAACAACGGCTGATAATGATATCAAAGAGCAATACATGCTCTCTGATATATTTAATTTGCAGTAGGAAAAAATGAAAAAAAGCGACTGAACAAAATCATCGTCATTCTTCTTGCGGTGCTGATGCTTGCAGCCATGCTGCCTGTTTCGGCAATTGCGGAAAGCTACTCCGCCGCAAGAGATCTGCGCATTTTGAACAAAGCGCATCAGGAAGTTGAAAAAGACCTGCTTGCTGTTGATTCCGAGCAATACAAAGCAGGAAAAGCTCCCGAGGAAACCGTTGCCGAGCTTATCGGAATGCTTGAAAGCGATCCGCGCATTGCATCCGTAAAACGCGACAGCGCAACAACTTTTACCTACAAACTCCATTCAGGGCTTACCGCCGTGTATGACTACAACATCGTCCACGGTCGCCCTCAAGGCAAATTGCCCGAACTGAGCAGTCTTGAACAGATGCTTCCGATGAAACAGCCAATCAAACCTCACATACGAAAAGCCGCATCCGAGTCAAACACGGGTGCGGCTTTTAATTCACGCTGAAATTCAGCCGAAGTCATGTTGCAAGGCGCATCAATTTGCTGCTTTTTCGGCCAGTTCATCCAGTTTTTTGTTTCTGAAATAGAGTGCAACGTCGATTGAAATCTCAACAAAATTTAGAATATAGAAGAAGAAGCTGAGGAAGAACAGAAATCCGCTGCTTCCGTCAACCGTCTGCATTATCTTGCGCGCAATTCCGCAAGCATAGCCGAGCAGCAGGAAAAGCTCAAAAAACAAACTTTTTCCCTTTGCCGTGCGTGACACAATGGATTTGCGAATCGATATCGGCCACGAAAGACCAAAACAGAATATTGTTGCTGCCTCCAAAAAATCCAACATAGTTTTCCCTTTCTTTCCGCGATGCGGATGTTATATTCATATTGACGGCGGACGTTATTCTCCGTCCGCCGCATGACTTTGTGTTCAACAATACCGCATTATTTTCTGCGATAATCGGGAAGCAGTTTCGGAGAGACCGCTTCTGTCTCTATGCCTGCCGCCTTAAGCTGCGATTCAAACTCTGCAACATGGTTCAACGTCAGCTTTGCAGGCACTGTTTCGGCTGCACGATGAGCCGCATTTCTGCCCGCGCTCCTGCCGAATACGATAATGTCAAGCAGCGAGTTGCCCATCAAACGATTTCTGCCGTGGATGCCGCCGACAGCTTCACCGGCAACATAGAGGTTTGGAACATTGGGAGTCATGCCGTCAACATTGATATCAAGTCCTCCGTTCTGATAATGCAGCGTCGGGAAAACAAGAATGGGTTCGCGGCGTATATCGATGCCGTGATTCATAAACATTCGGAGCATTGCCGGAATCCTTGCTTCGATTGTACCTCGCCGCTGATACGTTCTATCATGGGGGTATCCAGCCAAACGGCCTTGCCGCTGCCTGTGTCAACTCCCTTGTTCCTGTCGGTGCATTCACGAATTATCGATGCAGCCGCAACATCACGGGTTTCAAGCGGATGCATGAAAACTTTACCGTCGCAATTCACGAGCTTCGCACCGAGAGAGCGAACTTTTTCGGTAACAAGCGCACCGAAAATCTGCTGCGGGAACGCTGCACCCGTGGGGTGATATTGGAGCGTGTCCGCATACAGAAGCTTTGCGCCCGCACGATAGCCGAGAACAAGACCGTCAGCCGTTGCACCGTAGTGATTGGAAGTTGGGAATCCCTGATAGTGCATTCTGCCTGCACCGCCCGTTGCAATAATCACGGTTTTTGCACGCGCAACAAGCTTTTCACCTGTCTCCATGTTAAGGAGTACCGCACCTGCCGCATTTCCGTTTTCATCAAGAATAAGCTCGATTGCGGAGGTGAAATCCACAACGGGGATGCCGAGGTTAAGGACCTCATCCCGCAGCGTGCGCATTATCTCCGCACCGGAATAATCCTTTGCCGCATGCATTCTTTTGCGGGATGTTCCTCCGCCGTGAGTCGTTATCATAGTTCCGTCCGGAGCCTTGTCGAACTCAACGCCGAGTTCGTTCAGCCACTGAATCGCACCCGGAGCATCACATACCAGCTTTTGGAGCAGTTCGCGCTTTGCTGCAAAATGCCCTCCGCCGTATGCATCAAGAAAATGAATCGCGGGAGAATCATTCGGCTTGTCCGCCGCCTGAATGCCGCCCTCTGCCATCATCGTGTTTGCATCACCTATGCGGAGTTTTGTGACGATCATCGTGTTTGCGCCCGCATTATGAGCTTCAATCGCTGCCGACGCTCCCGCGCCGCCGCCGCCGATAACAAGCACATCAACGTCGTAATCGATTTTTTCAAGGTCAATCTCGCACGGGTTGATTCGGCTGTGTGCCTGAAGCATTTCGCAAAGCTCATGCGGAACTTCCTCGCCGCTGTTTGCGCCGACTTTAAGCACCGCAAACTCACTTGTTTTATAATCCGGATGGTACTGTTTGAGCAGTTTTTCCTTTTCTTCCGCCGTCATTCGCGCAGGTTCAAGGGCAATGTTTGCTTCCCTTGCCGCTTCAACAGCGTTAAGGGATTCATGGAATTCCTTTGAGTACATAATCCTTCTTTGCCCCCTTATTTTTCAATATCCCTGTTGTTGTACAGCTCCTGCAATTCCGATGCAGGTTTACCCATCAGAGCTTCCATCAGCTCGTCAAACGTTCCGTTTTCAATTTCCCGAACTCTGTTCTCAAGATGCTCGGATTTAGGCGCAAGATATTTGCCGTTCAGTCTTCTTGCAAGCATTGCAACCTGCGGATGCGATATTCCGGCAGGACAGCGTGAAGAGCAAACGCCGCACATCACGCAGTCAAAGGATTCCTCCGCGCACTTGTCAAACTCGCCGCGCTGAGCATATGCAATGTACTGCATTACGTTCAATCCCTGCGTGCAGCTCTTTGTACATGCGTTGCATCCGACACAGGCATATATCTCCGGATAAAGCTGCATCATTATCTGCTCGGTGGGTTTAACCTTTTCAATATCGTAAACCTGCTTGACGAGCGGGAAAAACGGCAGCGTTGCCACATACATGTCGTTTTCAACCTTGGTTTGGCAGGCAAGACATGCGTGAAGTTCGCGGTCGCCTTTGATGCGGTAGATCGTTGCACATGCGCCGCAGAATCCGTTGCGGCAGCCGCAGCCGCGCACAAGCTGATAGCCCGCATATTCCATTGCCCGCATGATCGTCAAATCATCGGGGACGGTGTATTTTTTGCCGAAAAGGTAGATGTCAACCGTGTTTTCTTTCATTTTAAAGCATCTCCTCCAAAAACCTCAGTATTCGTTCGGAAGTGCATCCAGTTCGTCGCAGCGGAAAACGGGTCCGTCCTTGCAGACATATTTCGAACCGATATTGCACCTGCCGCATTTACCGATGCCGCATTTCATGCGAAGTTCCATTGTTGTGTATATTTGAGTTTTATCAAATCCGATCTCGCACAGTCCGGCAAGGGTAAATTTAATCATTATCGGCGGACCGCAGAGAATCGCGATCTTGTCGGTTGAAAAGCCAATTCCTTGACATAGTTCGGAACAAAACCGACATGACCGCTCCACTCCGGCTGTTCTTTATCGATTGTGAGGTGTACGCTGACACCCGCATCAACAGCCCACTCATCAATTATTTCATTATAGTCTACCAAATCCTGCATACTGCGCGAACCGTAAACAATATCTATTTTGCCGTACCTGTCGCGATAATGCCGGCAATAGTTAATCACGGAACGCAGCGGTGCAAGCCCGATTCCGCCTGCAATAAAGAGCAGATCGCGGCCTGCAAAAACGTCGTCCACAGGAAAGCCGTTGCCGTACGGCCCGCGTATCGTAATCTGCTGCCCCGGTTCCATCGAATGCACCATTCTGTCACGCAGCCGCATTTTTTGATTGAAAACTCCATGAATTCCGTATTTGTCGGGGATGAAGTTATTGAGAACATCGCCTCGCCGACTCCGGGTACGGACAGCATTGCGCACTGCCCCGGACGGTGTTCAAACGCTTTTTTTCCATCCGGAGTTACAACGCGGAAAGTTTTAACGTCCGGCGTGTCTATCCTTATATCAGTAACAACGCCGATAACTGGCATCAGGGGATCTCGTGTTGCTGTAACAGACATTTTATTTCCTCTTCGGGGTTTCGACCGTTTTCGCAGTCACGGTTCTGCGGCTTCGCAAGAGCTTTCATGACTTTCACAATGTTCATGTTTATCGGGCATTTTGCAAGGCACCTGCCGCATCCCACGCACGAAAACAGTCCGTTGTTGTTTGTCGGATAATAGACCAGTTTGTGCATGAAACGCTGACGGAACCGTTCCGTTTGAGTCAGACGCGGCTGTCCCGCAGACATTTTTGTGAATTCCGAATACATGCATGAATCCCAGCAGCGGAACCGTTTCACACCGTGACCCGTGTCGAAATCCCGAATATCGTAGCATTGGCAGGTCGGACAAACAAATGTGCACGTGCCGCAGCCGAGGCAATGTGACGAAAGTTCTTTCCACTCGGGTGAATTGAAAAACTCATCCGTCTTCCCCGCCCCGAAAGCATCGGGTTTCAAACCCGCAAGCGGAAGTTTTTTAATCCGAGCCGAAACCGTATCGTAAACGGCTTTCATTTCTGCCGCATCCGCTTCCCCGTCCGCCTCCTCAGTGAGTGTGTTCAGCGAGTTCAGAAGAGCGGTGCCCTTCGCTGTTTTTGCATCGAGATAGAGTGTGTCTTCGGATTCCGTGCAAACAATATCACCTTCGGGCGCACCTGCATCAATTCCGAATGATGCACAAAAACATGTTTCCTGCGGACGGGAGCATGCCAGTGACATTATGATGCCGTGCTCGCGGCGGTTCCTGTAGTAGGTATCAACGGGGTCGGAAAGAAAAACTCTGTCCAGAATTTCGAAACTCTTCACGTCACACGCCCTGACGCCAAACAGAACAAAATCTCCGTTTCACTGCGGGTATCGATAATCTCTATTGTTTTTCCGCTCAGTTTGAAGTCCATCAGGTTTTCGGTCTGCGGAAAGAAAAAGTCTTTTGCACTGCGTACAGTGTTCAAAGCTTTGGAACACATTTTTCCGTTTTTCCACTCGGAAAACTTTGCTCCGCCTGCCGTATCCTGCGGCACATACAGTTTTGCACGTTCGGCAATTGCCGCAAAGAGCGAATTCAGCTCTGATTTTGCAATTTTACGCATTGTTTCCGCTCCTTTCAACCGCAGCTGAGGGTTCGATATCGTCCTTTGTGTAGTTCACGATCGGGGTTCTGCTGCCCTCTTCCGCGCCCGCCTGATATTCGCCGTAAAAGGCATTGATATCCTTTATAAACTTCGATTCAAAAGATGCAGCGGTATATGCTGGGGGCAAACGCGCGAACACTCACCGCAATCCGTGCAGCGTCCGGCGACGTGAAACGCACGGATTATATGAAACATTTTTTCTTCGAAAGAATCTGCGGCTGCTTTGTTTTCAACACCCGATGCGGGATTGTCAAACACGCATTTCTCGCAGGTGCATGCAGGACATGCATCGCGGCAGGCATTGCAGCGAATGCAGCGCGAAAGCTCACCCTGCCAGAATGCAAAGCGTTCATCCGCCGTCATTGCTTCAAGTTTTTTGACCTCATCAAAGCGGGAATCGTCAAGAACTTCACCATTCTCCCCGAGAAGTTCATCGTAAGCAACGCAGCGTTTGGATTTGCAGTGAATGCAGCGTTCAAGCATACACTCGTTTCTGTCGAGTGTTGCTGTTCCGTCGTAAAGAGTTTCAACGATAATATTTCCGTTTTCGTCAAAGGTGAGCTTTGCAATACCGTCAACCGCCTGCCTGACCTTGTTGATATCAGCCATTCCTTCACACGGTATGCCGACTGCGTAAACCTTTTCTCTGTCGAACCTGTGTTCGGTAAGCAGCTGATTAAAGCTGTAGCTGTCGCACGGTTTCAAAAAAACCGCAACTTTGCCGGCGTCCCTGCGCGTTTCGTTAACAAGGTATTTTGAGAAGTTGCGGCGCAAAAGCCGTTGTAAACAAATTCCCTGTCTATTTGTTCGGCTGTCGTGAAAACAGCGGGCGTAAGGTCGTAATCAAATTCGCCTCTTTTCCAGCCGAAAACTCTGCTGCAGATTCCGCTGTTCAAAAGCTCTTTTGCTTTGTTTGCAAGATAATCTTGGGTTATTTGCTGCATCTCAAATCCTCCAGACGCTTGTTTTTGCCCAAGCCGGCAACCTTTTCCGCAAAATCATTCATCGTTGCGGCAAATTTTGCGCCTTCCGCCGCGCTGACCCATTCAACGCGGGTTCGTTCGCGCTCAATGCCGAGATAGTCAAGCATTGAAAACAGCAGTGCCATTCTGCGGCGCGTATAATAGTTTCCGGAGGTATAGTGGCAATCTCCGGGATGACAGCCGCATATTATCACCCCGTCCGCTCCGCGTTGAAACGCGCGCAGAATGAACATCGGGTTCACTCTGCATGAGCAGGGAACACGGATGATTTTAACATCCGCGGGGTAACCGAGGCGATTGCTGCCCGCAAGATCCGCACCCGCATATGAGCACCAATTGCAGCAGAACGCAACTATCAAGGGTTTATATTTCCCGCTGTTATCCGTCATCGGCATATTGCATCCACCTCCGCCATGATTTGTTTGTTCATAAAGCCTTTAAGATCCATTGCCCCGGACATGCATGCAACGGTACATGCACCGCAGCCCTGGCACACCGCCTCATTCACGCTTGCAACGCGGCGGATCCTCGTCGTTCTGTCCGGCATACGGAATTCCTTTTCAATGTATGTAATCGCACCGTACGGGCAAACTTTTTCACAAGTTGAACACCCGTTGCACATCATCTCGTCCGAATGGGCAACGCAAGGATTGCCTGTCAGTCTGTTTTTGGAAAGAAGACCTATGACCTTGCTTGCGGCAGCACCGGCCTGCGCGACCGTCTCCGGAATATCCTTCGGCCCCTGACACGCTCCCGAGAGGAACACTCCTGCCGTCGGACTTCAACCGGGCGAAGCTTCGGATGCGCTTCGGTGAAGAAATCGTTGGTATCCATGCTTGCAGTAAGCATAGTTGCAAGCTGCCTTGCGGATTTATCCGGTTCCATTGCCGCAGCAAGCACAACCATATCCGCATCGATATGCAGCTGTTTCCCCGCAATCAAATCCGATGCCTGAACCTTCAGCTTGTCCCCCTCAGGCGAAACCTTGCCTACCATGCCTTTGATGTAGTGCACGCCGTACTCCTCAACGGCACGACGGTAAAACTCATCAAAATTCTTTCCCGGGGTGCGCACATCAATGTAGAAAACATAAACATCCGTATCAGGATATTTATCCCTTGTGAGCATCGCATGTTTTGCTGTGTACATGCAGCAGACTTTCGAACAATATTCCTTGCCCTTATCCGCACAGGCCGCACAGCGCGAACCGACGCATTGAACAAAAACAATGGTTTTGGGATGTTTGCCGTCGCTCGGGCGAAGCAGCGTGCCCTTGGTCGGCCCCGCAGCATTCATAAGCCGTTCGAATTCAAGCGACGTTACAACATCCTTGGATTGAGAATATGCAAACTCATCAAACTTTTCGAGTGAAATCGGATTGAACCCGGTTGCGGCAACGATTGCGCCGTATTTCTCCGTTATGAATTCATCCTTTGCTTTATAATCAATCGCACCCGCCGTGCAGACTTTTGAACACAACCCGCATTTCCCGGATTTCAGCATCATGCAATGCTCGGGGTCAATAGTTGCAACCTTCGGAATTGCCTGCGCAAACGGGATATAAATTGCGCTGCGATTGTCCATGCCGAGATTAAACTCGTTCGGCACCTTCCGCATGGGACATTTTTCGGTACATGCGCCGCAGCCGGTGCAAATGTTCTCGTTGACATAGCGAGCTTTTTTCTTAATGGTAACATCGAAATTTCCGACAAAGCCATGGACTTCCGTCACTTCCGAATATGTGAAAATTCGGATTTTTTCATTTTGAGCTGCATCGACCATCTTCGGAGTCAGAATGCAGGCGGCGCAGTCCAGCGTCGGAAAAGTCTTGTCGAGCTGAGCCATCTTCCCGCCGATTGTAGGTTTTTGTTCGACAATATCAACTTCGAACCCGGCATCTGCAATATCAAGAGCAGTCTGAATACCCGCAATGCCGCCGCCTATCACGAGCGCACGTTTCGTGACGGGCGTTTCGGAAGCCGTAAGCGGTGCATTAAGGTTGACCTTTGCAACAGCTGCTTTTCCGAGTATGATCGCCTTTTCGGTTCCTGTCGGCATATCCTTATGCACCCATGAACACTGTTCGCGAATGTTCGCGATTTCAACCATATACGGGTTCAGACCCGCAGAGGCAGCTGTTTTGCGGAAGGTTGCCTCATGCATGCGCGGTGAACATGAGCAGATAACCACTCCGTTAAGATTATTTTCGCGGATTGCCTTTTTTATCAAATCCTGTCCCGCCTGAGAACACATATATTGATAATCCTCGGCAACAACGACGCCCGGCTCGTTCCCGAGTGCCGCAGCAACCGCTTTCACGTCAACGGTTCCCGCAATATTTGTGCCGCAGTGGCATACAAAAACACCTATTCTTTGCATGTTTCGTGTTCCTTTCTATTTTGTGTACTTGCGGAACGCGCTGACAACTGCCTGCTGCGGCAAATCCGCATCCGCTTCAGCTGCCGGCGGCACATCATCGGCAGTCATTCGGTTTGCATCCTTTTGACGGATTTTTATGAGCCGTATCGCTTCAACGAGCTTTGCCGGTTCAACTCCCCGCGGACATCGCTCAACGCAGGCGAAGCACGAAAGGCATTTGTAAAGCGACTCCGAATTCAGCAGCGGTTCGATATCTCCGGTTTCAACCATGTAAACGAACTGATGCGGATGATATTCCATTTCTTCATATGACGGACATGTTGCCGAGCATTTGCCGCAGCGCATACACTTGAGCGGATTTACTCCGCTGATTCGGAGTATCTGCTCCTTTTCGCGTAAGGTTTTGTTGTTCTGCATCAGTTACTCCTTTCCGTTGACAGCGCAGCCGCAGTGCTCCCCTGCCGCGCTGCCGTTTGCTGCTCCGTTCTTAATGCCGAATGCTTCCGCCATGAGTTCGGTGAAATAAACAACGGGAACGGACGCTTCTTCACCCATGCCGTTTTTAACAAGGTTATATCGGCAGAGCGGACATGCAGTCACGATTTCGTCCGCACCGTGAATGCATGCGCTCCCATAAACCTTCCTGCTCCGTTTTGCCGCTGTATTCGGGTCGTCCATAACGGTATACCCGCCGCAGCATTCGTTTCTTTCCGGGAAAATGCAGGGTTCGGCTCCGAGTGCGGCAATGAGTTTTTCGATGAGCTGCGGATTTTCCGGATCATCAAACTCAATGACTTTTGCCGGGCGCAGCAGCATACAGCCGTAATATGCCGCAACACGTTTTCCGTTTAAGGGGTTTTTGACCGCAGCACGTATTTTTTCAAAACCGCTGCCGCGTGTCACAAGCTCCAAGTAATGCAGAACCTCCGTCTCTCCGTGATAAGGAGCGGGCGGATTTTTATCCTGTGACAGATAAAGGTTCACCTTTTTTGCAAAATCCTCATCCGTTCGCATGGCATGATTGGTTTGCTTGATAACATTGTGACATGCAGAGCATACCGTAACAAGAGCCTTCCGGCATCGCGTGCGGCAGCAAGTGCGCGAACGGCGGCAAGTTTTGTTGCAATTTCATCCTTTGCGGAAACGTAAACACCGCCGCAGCACTGCCAGTTCTCTATTTCGCACAATTCAAAGCCGAGAATCTCCGCACAGGCGCGCGCACACCTGTCAAGCTCTTTGGCCTTTGTGCGCAGCGTGCAGCCCGGGAAATAGCTGACTTTCATCATATTTGAGCATCCTTTCTTCCAAAGCTCTCTTTATTGTCAAAAACCAATGTGGAGCCTTTTATTCGTTTTGCGGAGTGCATTCAGGTATTCGGGCATTATCAAAGGTTCAACCCGCCGATAACTTCCTTCAATGCATCGGCACTGCGGCGAAGCTTTCCGATTTCTTCATCCGTGAGCGCAATGTTGACCTTGCCGCTGACGCCGTTGCTTCCGATACGGTTGAGCGTACTGAGGCAAACATCATCGATTCCGTACTCGCCGTTCATAAGATCGAAACGGTCATTGTGGTTTCGATGCCGGAATGCAGGCATTTGCAATATGACATACCGCCGCCGAAACAGCATAGAAGTTGCACCTTTGCGGGCAATAACTCTTCCGCCGGATTTTTTTACATAAGTCTCAATCTCTGCAAAGTCAAGCGCGGGACTTATCATGCCGGGAGTTGTGATAAGCTGCGGGCAATCCTTAATCGGCACTCCGGAAATATTTGCAACCGACCACGGAACGAAGGACGAATCGCCGTGTTCACCGAATACATATGCATGTACATTGGTCTGATTGATATTATAATACTCAGACAGCCTTGCACGCAAGCGCGATGTGTCCAGAACGGTGCCCGAACCAATGATATGGTTTGCAGGAAGTCCGGACTGCTTGAAAAACACATATGTCAGGATGTCAACAGGATTGCTGACGATGATATAAATCGCATTCGGCGCATATTTTGTTATCTGCGGCAGAATGGATTTTGTGATGTTGACGTTGGTCTGCGCAAGCTCAAGACGGGTCTGTCCGGGCTTGCGGGCAATGCCGGAAGTCAAAATAACGATATTGGAACCTGCCGCATCGCAGTAATCGCCCGCATAGATGGAGCAATTGCCGCCGAAAAATGAATTGCCCTGCGAATGTCGAGTGCTTCGCCGAGTGCTTTTTCGGTGTTGATGTCGATCAAGACAATTTCAGACGCAATGCCCATTGTGTTGAGTGTGTATGCAATGGTTGCGCCCACACTGCCGGTGCCGATGATGGTTATTTTATTCATGTTAAACATTCCTTTCGTTGGTTCATATGTTTTTCCGAACCGTATAGTAACATAATTCGCGCAAAATCGGAATTGCCCTTTTCGCATATCGGTATTGCATTTATCGATATGTTGTGAATCGGACTGAATTTGCCGCTGTTTTGAACGGTTGTCAATGCATCCCGCTGTTTGTTATTGTCTGTGATTTTTTTTGACGTCCGAGCCCGCTGAAATTCGGCGATTGCCGCCGTCCCGCTCACAGGGCAGCAGTCCCTCATCGGTATAAAAACGCAGTGTATGCTCTGTTACACCGAATAATTCAAAAAAACTTGACTTCGTGTTACTCGAACCTGTAAAAACGATTATAGCACAGGACATGTGCCCGTGCAATATGGAAACAGGGAAAGCGGAGTATGCTCCGGCATCAAAATCGGCTGTGCCCGACGTGTAATGGTTGAAAAAATTCGAATTCATGGTATACTTATCCAAAGCCTGTGTTGAAACGGGTTTGTTTACGGAGGTAATACCAATGAGTAAATTTGCAGTAATCCTATATCCTGATTTTTCCTTGCAGGAAATTACCTGCCTGACTTCGGCTCTGTCGGTATGGTTCGAAGAAAAAATCGATTTATCGCAAGTGAAAACAGGGAGTATTGCAGCGAAGAGGGTTTGCGGGTAATGCCGACAAAGACAATTGCAGATGTAAACATCACAGACTACAAATGCATTGTTCTTCCGGGTACGATCAATCCGCTTCCCGCACTTTATGATGATAGGCTGATTGAGTTTTTGCGCGGCGGAATCAACACTGACGTAACATTTGCAGCAATCTCGTCCTCTCCTATTCTGCTGGCAAAGGCAGGTGTGTTGGACGGCAGAAAATTTACTGCCGGCTTTTTTATGCAGATGGCAGAGACATTTTCCTTTGTTGAAAACGAGAATTTTATACATAAAGGAATCGTTTGTGACGGGAATGTAATCACCGGCATCGGCATGTTCTTCCGCGAGTTTGCAGAAACAGTTTTGCATAAATTCGGTTATGATGTCGGCAGCAATTTTATGCGCGGCAACCCTGAAGATTACGCAGAGGAAGAACTTACGTTTTATTGGTCGGAAGAAGACTACCGTCAGTTCTTGAAGGAATTAAAAGAGTACGAAAAATAACAGGCACTTTGGGTTCAAAACCTTTCGGAACCCGAACGGCACACTTTTGTACTCTTGCGGCGGGAATACTCAGCGTCCTGCGGAGCATTATTTCCCGTCGCAAAAACTGTGCGGTTTGAAATGCTTCGTCACATTATTCTGACAATGCAGCCACGTCATTTATGCCGCCAAAGTGCGTTCCGGCGTCAATTTGTTTGTAAATAGTATATGTATTTTTTCCAATCGGTTCTGTCGTTTTCGGCTTTTAGCGCTTCTGATCATTGCGAACATGCAGGTCAAGCCTCCGGTTGTCAGGGCTGACTTCTTCTAAGTGTATCATCCTGTTTTCCTCCGCAAAAACTCACTTGCTGCATACATTGTACCATACAGTGATGTTTGTTTCAACAACTTGAATAAGCCGTGATTTGCAGCGAATGATTCCGAAATCAAAATGATGAATGCGGTTTTCAGAAAGAATTCATATTTTTCTACAGTTTTATATTTCAACGAATATTTTCACTCGAAAACTTGACAAATGATGTTCAACTTCGATATACTTCTGATGTGAACATCGGCCTGCCGGTACTTTTGCGGCATTGCAAGAGGTTTAAACATTATATCATCTCGGTTCCTGTTATTGCACAATAGAGCGGCAACAAAAGAGCAAGAAAACTCGCCGATACACAGTCCATATCGACGTTATATTCTTTCAGTTAATTGACCCGGAGCTTCGCCCGGAGGTCTGTCGCACACCGAATCGCTGATATTTAATGAAAGGATGTATCTGCAATGCAGGTTAATACAGGTTCCGAAATCGCTGCATTTTTCAGCTCCTGTCCTCAACCGATAAAGTGATAGGAATTTTCATTTTTTTATGCTATAATATTTTCATTATAAACAGAACGACAAGCCAAGGTTACAAGGTTAATATAGTTAATATAAAGGAGAATGCTGATGGGTTTATTGGATAAGTTGAAAAAAGGGCGAACGAGGAGAGGACAAAAAGAAAAACAACATCAGAAGCAGCCGTTCCAACAGAATTTGTCACAAAAGACAGATCCGGCAATATGCCCCGGCGGCGCGTTCATGGTGCAGCTTTTGATGAAAGAGAAAAGCGAGATGCCCTCAAAGGAGATGTTTGCGGAGATATTGTCGAAGCATCTTGGAAAAACGGAGCAGCTTGGAGATTGCGAATCGCATGCAGGTTTTATTGTTCATGACTATATTTCCGAAACGAATGACGACACTCTTCCGGTAATGCTGCTGATTTCCGAATGCGCTGAGTTTGAGCCAAACTCAATTGATGACTTCAGGCGCGGTCAAATGTGGGATTGTTTGAGCGACCGCGACCGCATTCTTTCCGAATGCAAATATCAGATTTCGGCTTCTGATAAGCTGGGCGGCGGTCTGCCCTCACAGGAACGCGCAAATATGCTTATGGACTATCTGGAGGCACTGGTGGAATTATATCCTCAGTGCGAGGCAGTTTACAACCTTAACTCCGGAAAGTTGATTATGGCTGATGATATCAGAAAAAAGGAAATAACCGGTGTTGACCGTTTTATCCGTTATGCGGTGAATGCTCGTTTTTTCAATATTTACGGTACTGAAGACTGCGTAGTGGACACGCTTGGTTTGAGCCTTTTGTATATAGAGGATTTGCAATATCATTTTCATGATATCGACCCCAACCTGGTAGTAAACCATGCCTATAATCTGGCATCCTATCTGTTGAACAATGACAACCCCATGAAGGACGGAGATACCGTCGATGGTATTCGAAATGGACGGATCGTGCAGGACATCCAGTGGAAATGTCAGTATGAGGATGCGCTGATTCAGCCGGCGAGGGCAGTCCTGGATATCTGTATGGGAAAGTATGCAGCCGGATATCGCGGTTGACATATTGCATCATCATTTTTAAAGGAAGTCGCACACATTTTCGACCGCCGGGCGTACGAGTCTTTCTCGGACTGAAATCCCATTGAAATGCTGTCGAGTTTTACAGTCAACATTTCAATGGAAACACAAATCCAATAAAGCAGGAGGCGCATAATGCAATTTGACATCATTTATACCGGCGATTGCGTCAACCTTCTGAAAACTCTGCACGATGACAGCGTTCATTGCTGTGTGACGTCCCCCTCCGTATTACGCGCTCCGCGATACCGGCCGGTATCTGCACAATGACATCATTCGGATGAAGGATAAGATTACCCTCTTCTCATAAAAAGAAAGATGCTGCTGCAAACATGACTTGATTTTGCAGCAGCACCTTTTGAGTTTTTGTGTTGCAGAAAGAATATGTTCGATCAGCGCTTGCTAAACTGAGGAGCGCGACGTGCGGCTTTGAGACCGTACTGCTTTCTGCCTTACGGGTGAAAACCGTTGATTTTACTGGCTTTTTTAGGTTTTCACGCCTCGGTTAACCCATGAGTTCACCCATTCCGCGTCTTATTCGGTGTAGCACCTTTTTTGGGCGCAAATGCTTTATTCACAACCGAGGACAATTCTTTAGGTTTATTATACTTCACCTTAGCATAAATGTCCATCGTAATTTTGCTGTGCTTATGCCCCGCCAGGTACTGAACCGTTTTAGGATCTGCGCCGGAGTAAATCAAATTCGTGATATATGTGTGGCGCAACTGATGCGGAGTTACCTGAAAATCAAGGTGTACACCACATTTCCATTATGCGCTGCTTTTTCTCCCAGCTTCGGCGTTACCGTGCGCTGAATTTTCTGCCCATTGATATACCGAACATAGGTACGCTCCTTTGTTGATCTTGTGATGATATACTGCCATACTCGCTTGAACTGCGTATATGACAGCGGATCTCCATCACGATTGGCAACAACATATTCTGAAGTTGCAACCTCTTTTGCTTCCCGTAGGCACTCCGTTAGAACTGAAGGTAGCGGAATGTCCCGCCTTGCAGATGTTGTTTTCAGATCGGACGATATAACGGGCCGATTATGTTCCGAATGCCATGCTCTTTGTACGGAAAGGTATGGTGCTTCGGCATCAAGAAACACACAGTCCCATTTTAACGCCAAGATTTCTTCCCGTCGCAAGCCAGCATACAGACCAATCATTACAAACACATACGGAGGAAGCCCCTTGATGGCAACGAGAAGTTTGTCAACCTGTTCGTCTGTAAGTGCCTCTCGTTCATTCTGCGGCTTCCTCCTTTGGAAGAAAGAGTTTCACAGGGGCAGGAATCGATGATTTTGCTTTCGACTGCAGAATAGAAAATGCACTTATACAGCATCTGAACCGAGCGATATACTGAGCATGATTTTGAGGAGACATTCACCATCGCAAGCTTGATATCATCTGAAGAGACTTCTGCCATATATTTATGGCCCAGCGGTTCAATGATATAGTTTTTGACCTTTGAAGTATAGTCTATAAGGGTTGTTGGCCGTATTCTTGCAGATTGCATGGTGAGCCAACGCTCACAATATTCGGCCACAGTCGGTGTTGTCCTACGGAAAACCGCATCTTCAATTTGGCGCTGTGCTTCTTCCACTTTTTCAAGAAGTTCTTCCGGAGTCCTTGCGTAAAGGGCGACTCGCCTGCCATCGGCATCTTCAATTCGTGTTCTGTAGTATTCGACCCCCTTTAGCACCACAGTGCCATACTTGGGTATCTCTTTTTTCTTTCTTGCCATTCTTTCACCTCCCTAAACGTTAGTATCAGCTGTCGAATTTGTGAGGATGAGCAAGTTATTTCTTTTTGGGACGGTGCTGCTTGCGGTATGTCAAGTTGTTATCGGCGGGTTTTGCCCTCTTTGTGCATTTGGCAACATATTCCTGAAGCGCTGCATCTGTAAAATACACGCACCCATTTGGAACATACTGGACGTAGGAAATCAAGCCGTTTTGTCTGGCTGCATCCAGCGTGGCAATACTAATCCCCAAAATCTTGGCAGCTTCTTTTCGTGTAATCAGTTTTTCCATATGCGCATTTATCCTTTCATGATATATTCAACCCTCCGATTCTCTGGTAATAAATGCGCCATTCTGCTGGTTTCAAATACATGACTCCCAGCTAAGTTAACATTCCATCAACTCACAAGCTCACTATATTACACTTGCAACCAGAGTTAATTACAGCATTCTTTTTGTGGCACACCTCCGCCCGTGGCGAACGGGTCCATGGAAATCTCATCCCCCGCCTTCTTTATGGCCGGGCCGCGAATTACGGAAGTATCATTATTGCCCCTGGCGGATCATCGCGCATACGGTTGCCGTCCGTATTTATGTGCTCTTGGCTCTGGCCTGCCAAACCAAATGGATAGCCGCTTGCCACCAGAGGAACGAGAGGGCGCCGCTATGCGATTTTCAAGGTTCATTGAAAATGGGGATTGCCTTCATGAAGTAAGAACACTCGAAAAACGCAAAATCTAATGCTCTGAGAAAAAAATAAGGCTCCGGCAAAGCATCGGAGCCTTTGTCTAAATTCTGAACTCCGAAATATGCAGAACAATATGCAGCATAATGTATTGCCTACAATCCTCGTCGAGATTACCGGCATAACTGCTCAGCCGGTTAATCAGAGGCATATATAGAGCAAGCAGGGAATCCAACGCTTCCCGGTCTCCGCATACAGCAGTTTCCAGAAGCAGTCTAAATTCATTGTCGGTCATTTTTTTCGCTCCTTTATAAGGCGCTCTCTTAATCGCTTTATTGCAAGGGAGCGCTGGTTGTATACATGCTGTACAGAGCAGTGGAGTTTTGCTGCAATTTCAGATGGTGTAAGCTCTTCGACAAAAAGCATTTCCAGTATACGTCTGCGCATCAGCGGAAGTTCCCGGAATGCCTCAGCCAAACGCTGTTCCTCGAAATCAAAGCTATCCGGCGAAACACCAGCAGATAATAGCGCCGTATCCACAATTGCAACGTCAGTTTCTTCAAGGGGTACGGTTTGCAATTGCTTTTTTTCAGCACGCAGATAGTTCTTCTGTGCATTTTCTGCAGTTATGACGATCCATCTTGTGAATCGGCCACGCAGTTCATCCCTTCCGTCCGTGGGTGACATTTTTTACGCCTCCTTTGGCGCATGCCACCCCGGCAAAAGAGATCAAAACACGCCACGATGGCATGCTATGATCTGTAAGATATGGGGTTAAACCAGGAATTTGAGCGGAATAGCAGCGCATCAACGCATCAAAACCACCTCCTCCCTGTATAAGCGAGGGTTGTCTGCCCATAAAACACCCACCCGTTGACAGTTTTTATAAACTGTACAAAACGGATGGGTGCTTGGTAGGGCTCAACAGCTCCGCCTCTGAAGTCATATTTTTACGGTGAAAGGACCTGCTTGTTTGTAGGCAGAAAAGTCTCAAAATAATCTCAACTACGGTCACAAAAACGGATAAAATCCGCAGTTCATGTTCTGCATTATGTAAAAACGTTTTCAATTCCTGCATATGCTCATCTGTGAGATACGGCTCTGCCTGCCTGAAATAAATCTGTGACAGGGTCTTGCTGCCGGACATAAGCATTGCTTTTATGAGATAGTAATGGACTTCCGACTCATACATATCAATGGACAGCAAATCCATGGATAGTTCCTGTACGCGAAGGTAGTTCTTTTCTCTATAAAGCATAGAGAGATACCGTTTCATGTAGTGCAGAAACTTGTTTTGGTAATACAGCGTTTTGGGCATTAGCCAGTGATAAAAGTCGTACCGCGGAAGGAGACTGCCTCGGTAGAGTCCAATAATGCTCTCATACAGCGTCTGTAAAATCACCTGGTCGGAAGAATTATCGATCCGTTTGCATGCATCGTCGAAGCGATCAACATCAGTAAAGATTGTGTAATAGGGGTTTAATGTAAATGTCCCGTGCGACGCCTGAATCAAATCGCGGAGCCCTATGCAGGCAAGCGTCTTGCGAAGGCGGTATACGACATTCTTAATCGAATTGTACGGATTTCCCATGTCTGTATTTTCCCATATGACGTCTGTAAGCAGCCGCAGCGGATGTTCTCTTTTGCGGTTTAAGAGCAGAAATGTCAGGAGCACATATCCAGACTCATTTGTAAATGAATCATCTTTCAAAACATCGGTTGAAGAAATGATTTCCAGTTTCCCAAACAGATTTGCCTGAATGATTGTTGGTTGTTTTATACTCGCATAGCGCCGTTCTCTCCATTCCTGCAGCAGTATTTCATTCAACTCCACAACGACGCAAAGGATAACAAGTCGTAAAAACCCCGGATCTTCCACATTACGTTTCGGATTATCTACGCCAAGAAAACCGGCATTGAGTCTTTTTTGAAACGGAACCGCCAGAAGCGAATTCACGCTCCGTTTCCCCAAGTAGCTGTATTCTTCCAGGAATTCAGTTTTAATCCGCTCCAGATCCGTAATAATGATTGGCGTATCGCTCTTTAGCGAGCAAAGCAGCGCGGAAACATTTCGAACGGCATAAATTGGAGATTGTCAATTTCTGGCGCTATTCCAGGGGCACAGAACTCATATGTATTGACTCCGATACCCAACTCATCGTCCACTTCGATGACATATGCTCTGTCAGCACCGTAGAACATAAGCGCCCCCTGCAGTGCCAGTTCGATTTTTTCTTTTGGGTTCGTATTGTTGCGCAGCTTGGTTTCCAAATCGCTCAGAATGCGCAAATAATCGCAGCATTACCATCTACGTTCAGTCTGCA
>ENA-OQEN01000027-OQEN01000027.1-human-gut-metagenome-genome-assembly--contig:-NODE-27-length-50435-cov-4.101535_pt1 | contig 50435 bp, 55 predicted proteins | sample MGYA00242791_ERZ504627 | MGnify/ENA primary metagenome ERZ504627 (study PRJEB26092, sample SAMD00036316) | human gut metagenome | host: Homo sapiens | study: EMG produced TPA metagenomics assembly of... | reverse complement strand
CCTGTATTCAAGAAACGCCTCTTCTCCGGATTCGAGCCCCGCGCCGAAACCTTTCAGAATTATCAAAGCACCTTCCGCTTTTCCGCTGCGAACAGCCTCCTCCGATTCCTCCGCGTTCCGAACCTCACCGAAACGAACCGCGTTTGCCGCCGGTAATTTCACCGTCAGAATCATTCAGCAGTTCGGCAAATTCATGTGAAAGCGGGGAATCGTCCTCATCCGTCAGGGCGATCCTCAGCAGCTGTGTCCGCGTTGTTCCGAGAGTTGCCGCAATGATGAAAAAGAGCGCAAACGCCGCAGCAAGCACCGCAGCAAAAAAGCCGTATCCACCCGCCATTGCGCGAATTTTTTGCAATGCAAGCCGAAGTATCATCATGCTCCCCCCTTTGCCGAACCGTGCCGGCGCGCAGCACTTCCGCCCAAGGCAGCCGCCGCTGCACCGCACAGCAGAGCCAAAATCCCGGACGCGCCGCAAGCGGACCCAAGCCGCAGCCGCCGCCCGCCGCCTCCGGGACAATGCCTGCAAACATATGCCGTGCCACAGACAAAATGCTCAGCTTTTGAACCGCTTCCGGCATCAGATTCAGCGGGTAAATCACCCCGCCTGCGAAAAGTGCCGCAAGCATCACGATTCCGCCCGCAAGCATGAATCTTTCGGTTCGTTTGAAAGCAAGGCTCAAAAGGAACATCAGCTCCGCACAGACTGTCGAGCCGAGCAAAAGCGTCAGCAATAAACATGCGCTGAACGGTGTTTTAAAAACAAGCACAAGCGGAACGGCACCCACCGTGCAAATGACCGCTGCCGCCGCAAATTTTGAAGCCGAAAATGCTGTCCGCGACCTCCCGAACAGATGAACCGCTTTGCGGTTCCCATTTGCAGTTCGTCGGGAACTGTTTTCATGATTCCGAGCGATACGCTGAAAAACAACATGCACACAGCGCAAACAAAATATTTTTCGAAGAGCACCTCTGCAGAACGCACCCCGAAAGCACCCGCCGAATCCTTAAAAACGGCTCTTCGCCCCAACGCACTGTCCAAAACCGCATTTGCACATGCATCACGGAAACGCTGCACCGCCTCCGCCGAAGGTTCATCACCCTCCGCAATGCGGAAAGCAGCAAGCATTGCCGCGCGCTCACCCGCCATTATTTCCGCAACCGATTCGATTATATCGGCCGTCAGCTCACTTTCAAGCGGCATTTCTCCGTTCAGCCATGCATCAACCTTACCCTCGTCCATATAATAAACCGAATAGAAATAATCCTTTGGAATCGTGACCGCCGCCGCACACCCCGCAAGCATATCCTCTTCAAAATCAACGATCGGCGCCGCATCCTCGGCCGTTCGGAATGCGGAATCAAATTCCGAGCCGGAAACACAGCGAATTTCCGAAAAAAGTTCAATGCGCCGCAGCTGCCCGATAAGCATGCGGGACATTACTGTTTCATCCCTGTCAATTACTGCAACAGGGAAGGGCTCAATCACATTTTCCGCCGCAAGCGCATCATTCAGCCCGAAAGCAAGCAGGCAAGCGGCAATAAACGGCAGCAGCAGGCAGGCAATGCCCGCCGCAGACGAAAAAAGGCAGATATCCTTCCGAACACATGCGGCAAACGAACGGAGCCGAAACCACTTTCGCCCCAAACCTGCTTTGTTCGTTTTTTTACCGACTGCCATCTTCAACAACCCCGTCTTTCAGTTTCACTACCCTGTCGCAGACACGCGCAATATCCTCCGCACGGTGCGAAACGAGCAGCACCGCGCAGCCGCCGTTTTTCAGAGCGGTGATTGTATTCAGTATTATTTCTATTGAGTTTTCATCCGCTCCGACCGTCGGTTCGTCAAGCAGGAGCAGTTTCACGTCCCCAACCAATGCGCAGGCAAGATTCAGCCGCCGCTGCATCCCGCCCGAATATGTTGAAACGGGCTTGTCCGCCTTGTCCGCAAGGTTCACTTTTTCCAAAAGGTACCTGCACCGAATTGTGCGCCTCCGCCCGTACAGCCCCGCTGCCGACGCAAAGAATCTCAGGTTCTGCATCCCTGTCAATGCGGGATAAAGTGCGATTTCCTGCGGAACGTATCCCAACTGTCCGCGTCCGAGCGGCGCAAGTTCGATTTTTCCCGCATCCTGTCTTTCAATGCCCGCCGCAACGGAAAGAAGCGTGCTTTTGCCCGCACCGTTTTCTCCCGTGATTCCGACAGCTTCGCCCTTTCGAATGCAGAGCGAAACGGGGCCGAGAACCCGCTTTTTTTCTTTCGAAAACCTTGTTCCGTACGCTTTTGTTATGTTTTCAAGCACTAAAACCTGTTCTTTTTCCATAGTCATTAAATGCACCGACTGCCGCCGCAGGTTCACGCAACGCGTTCCCTCGCAGCGGCAGTCAAATTTTATCGCAATACTTTGTTGCGGATATTCAACCTCACATCATTTCCGAAAACATAAACTGCAAGATGACATTCGCAAGTTCCTCGGTCATTTCATTCAACGCCTCCTCAATCTCTTCTTCGGAAGAAAGGTTCGTTGAATCGGCATCGGGAGCCTTTGCGGTTGAAGCCTTGTCGGAGCTGTAAATCTTCATCGTCATCTCGCTGAGCGTGCCGGAAAGACCGAGAGACTCAAGGGAGGGCGCGAGCGATTCGGGCAATTCCACCGTCATTAAATGTTCGGTCCCGCCGTTCTCCGCCGCACTCGTGATGAGAGTGTATGTCATTTCCTCGCCATTAAGAAGATCCTCATCGGTAACCGCAACCGTCACAGTTCCGTAAGGGATACCGAGAGCCGATTTCTTTTCGCTTGAAATATCCTTCAGTTCAACGCTCATAACTCTGCTGCTTTCATCGGAATCGATATTATTGAAATCAATTTTTCCGTTCAGCATTCCGTCTTTGCGGGTCAGTTCGGCAACAAAGCTTGTGCCGTTCCGACCGTCATCGTCTATTACTTTCCACGCAAACAGAAGCTCTTCCCTGTCGGAAATTATCTCGAAACATACGGTGGACTCGCTGTACTTGACGGTCTGCATAACGGGCTTTCCCTTATGCACGGCAGTTTTTATTTCGAACCCGCTGTCAACAAGCTGCTGTGCAAATTCATCGGCATGTTCCGCGATGTAATCGGCAAGTGCCGCCTGTCTTTCCTTCCATGTTTTCGCCTCCGTAACGCCGGTTTCGGAAACGATTGTGCTTTCTTCAGCATAAGCGCCGAGCATTACGAGCGCATCGCTGCCGTAATAGAACTCTGTCAGTGAACATACATAGTTAAAAAGCTCCTCATCTTCACGCATTTCCCCGCTGAGGGCTTTCAGCGCGGCCGCAATGCGCTCCTTATCGGGAGTGTATGTATAAACCTTGCAGCCCTTGAACTCCTTTTCAAGCAGCTCAAGCTTCACGGTCACGTTCTTTTCGACTTTAACATCATCATCGTCAATGCCGCCGAGAAGGATTTTGCCGTATCTCTTAACAATGCTGTTGTACGCTTTTTCAATGTCGTCAAGCTTGGTGTACTCGATGGGGTCGTATTCGCGCGCATATCCGTTCGTGAATACCTGCTCCGCAAGCCCCTTCTCGGTGACGTAATATTCGTTTGAAAGCTCCGGTACATAAAGACCCACGGTGTTCTCGTCCGCCGTCAAAACACACGAAAGCAGGGGAGAGCCGTTATAATTCAGCTCACCGTTCAAAAGGTACTCGCTGCCTTCGGATTTGATTTTCCAGTCCAGCGAAAGCTTGTTCAGAATATCGTTGAAATTCTGATTGTCGGTGTCCATAGAAACCGAAATGTCGGACGAAAAATCCCTTTTGACGGGTTGGCCTTTGCCCTTGAGAACATCCGCAACCGTTGTTTTGCCCGACCACTCGGTTTTGAACATTTTTGCCTGCGCCATAAGGAACTGCTTTGACGGGGTGTTCAAAACGAGCATGTAAACAAGAGCCGCGCCGACGCCGAGCACAACGATGACTGCCGCGATAATTGCGGCAATAAGACCCTTTTTGCCTTTTTTCTTCTTTCCGTCGTCAACAAACTGCATCTGCGGACCAGCCTGCACGTTCTCCGCCGTCTGTTCACCGCATTCGCGGTTTTCTTCGCCGCAGCTGCAATTCTCCCCGCAATTGCAGGCTGTTTCACCCTCGGCATGGCTGCCGGATTCACATTCGACCGTTGCTCCGCCGCATTTGGGGCAAAAAGCATCACCGTCCTGCAAAATAAGGTTGCAGTTCTCGCATTTTTTCATAGTATTCCTCCCGATTTTTTCAAAGATACGGATTCAATGCTGCAATTTCAGCCGCATGTGTCGATTCCGTAATATTATATTACAGCAAAAAATACCGCATGTCAAGACATTTTTCCGTCCGCTGCGTTTTTCCCGTTTTTTGTGCGCATTCACCACGGCACGGTTTCTGCCTGTATTGTTCGCACGAATGCGCAAATAAAAACCGACAGTTTCTGCCGCCTCGGAAGAAACTGTCGATATTTTTTGCATTTTCTTTTGTTAAAAACATTCATCTCTCGGAAAAAAGCTTCCCGAATTTTCCGAATCATCTCAGCTCCGCTATCGTTCTTTGCAGCCCCGCGCCTTCTCAGAGCTGCATCAACGCCGAATTCGGGAATCCTGCAAAACTTTTCGGCGCGCGATAGCAGGATTCCTGCCGCTCGATGTACTCCGGTATTGCAAATCCGCATATGTCTCCGTCCATGCAGACAACAACAACATCCGAACGCCGTATTTTTGTTTTCGTTTTTCATTTTACTCACTTCTTCTCTTTGTTTACTTCAATTATGCTGCGGCGTTCGGAAACGCCTGCCTTTACGGTTTACGGTCCGACTTTGGTTTGATGTTTCGTGTTCAGCCTTTCCGCAAACCGAACGATATGCTCATCCAATGCAAGAACCGTACTTTTTCTTTCATCATCGGTCTTTGCTCCGTCATACATGCTGTAAAGCAGGAACATCGGCCCGTAGAATTCAAGCGCAAGCTGCATCGCCTCCGCATCGGTTGACGCCGCACGGCGGAATATCCTTGCCATGTATTCCGCGGGACCCGCCGCAAGGTAGTTCTGATACAAATCCGCCATGGTCGAATCGTTGTACTGCTCAATGGTGAGCATCTTTCGGAACCGGGAAGAGAATCCGTCCTCCGTCCAGTGGCGGAACTGCGCAATACTGTATCGGCGTATGCTGTCGAGCGCGGTGTTCATATACGCTTCGGCATATTCGTCGTCCTCCGCTCCCGGCATATCGTATTCCGCCGCACGTTCCGCATCCAACGCACTCATTCTATCCAAAATCTTTTGAAAAATCTCGCGCTTGCCCGCATAGTGCTTATACAGTGCGGCTTTTGTGATTTTGAGCCGTTCCGCGATGTCGCTCATGGATGTTCCCGCATAGCCCTTTTCCGAAAAAAGTCTCAATGCTTCCTCGATTATCCTTTCCTTTGTATCACATGCCATCTTTTACCTCCGCACACAGCCGCATTATGCATACCGTCGGCTTCCGTCCGCCTTTGAATTTCGCCGCATCAAGTAACCGACCGATAACCATTATAGGTTTCGGTCGGGCTGAAGTCAATATGGGAATTGTTATTCCTTTTCGGCAATTGTGACAGTTTCTTGCCTGTCAAATCTGTTTTCAGTCGTTTTTATTGCAGTCCGCATTATTTCGGCAGTTTTCCGTTCTCCTTCCCAGCTGCCAAAACGCAACCGCGCTTGCAGCTGCAACATTCAATGAGTCCACCCCGTGATGCATCAGAATCATCACGTATAATCGCAAGCATCTATCGCAGATGTTCAAGCCCCGTTCCTTCCGTGCCCATTACAACGGCAAGGCGGGGTTCCGCCGCAAGGCGCGGATCATCAATGCTTACAGAGTCATTTTTAAGTGCCGTTGCAGCAAGCCTGAAGCCGAGTGCTTTCAACCGCCCGAATCGGTTCCCTTCCTCGTCCGGCTGCAATCTTGCCCACGGAATCTGAAACACCGTACCCATGCTGACCCTTATTGCACGCCTGCAAAGCGGATCGCAGCAGGTGGGGGAGAGCAGCACCGCATCCATGCCGAGCGCGGCGGCGGAGCGAAAGATTGCTCCGATATTTGTTGAATCAACAATTCCGTCCAAAACGGCAATGCGGCTTGCACCGCCGCAAACGCTTTCAGCCGAAAGGGGCGGCTTCCTTCGCATTGCGCAGAACACACCCCGTGTGAGCGGATAACCGGTAAGCTTTGAAAGCAGCTGCGTTTCGGCCGTGTAAACAGGGATTCCCGCCGTGCGTTCAATTATATCCGCCGCCTGTCCCGCAACATGCTTTTTTTCAACAAGCAGCGAAAGCGGTTCATACCCTGCATCAAGCGCGATTCTGATAACAGTCGGGCTTTCCGCAATGAATATGCCCTTCTCCGGCTCCAGTTTGCTGCGGAGCTGTGTTTCCGTCATCCTTGCAAAAACATCAAGCTCCGGTGCCGATATATCGCTTTATTTCAATAACATTAATGTTTTTTCGATTGTATTCATGCCGTTCCGCATTTCCCTTATTCTTTTATCTTTCACTGCATAGATACAGTATTGCGCTGCTGCCGCATTAAACTTCATTTTACCACGATTGCAGTCGTTTTTCCATATGGGCATCGGAATTTTTGCGGGCGTCACGCGCATATTGTGACAATATATTGTTTCATGCTATTGCATTTTCGGCAGCGCGGCTTTATAATTGAGAATGAAAATCGAACACATCCGCTGGGTGCGTACACGGGTCATTCCCGATGTACTGAGAAAGAACCTTTGAACCTGTTAGGGTAATACCTGCGTAGGGAAGCGGTGCGAAAATTTGTGCTTACACGCCTCCGCACCGTTTGCGGGGGCGTTTATTTTCAGAAAGGAAACTTTTTTATGTTGTTCGATGGTAAAAAAATCGAATTTGTGCTGCTTGAAAAGCTCAAAGGCGTTGACACAAAGGTTGGATCTTCTTTGCAGCCGCAGCCGTGCTTGCCGCCGCGCTCATCATCTTCCTTGTTCAGCGCAGGAAAAAATGCACAGAGCCCGCCGCTTCTACCGCCAATCCCACTCCGACGGTCATCCTTGTTCACGGTGCGCTCTGCATCGCAATAAGCTTTGTTTTGAGTTATTTCAAACTCTTTTCAATGCCCAACGGCGGCTCCATAACCCTTGCAAGCATGCTGCCGCTGATGGTTTATTCCAATCGCTACGGCGCAAAATACGGCGTTATGGCGGGCGTTGTTTACGGCTTCCTTCAGTATATCCAGAAGCCCGAAATGACGCATTGGATTCAGATGCTCGTTGACTACCCCGTTGCTTTCGGTGTTATCGGACTCGGCGGCCTTGTAAAAGGCGAGCGCAACCTCGTCTTCTCCGTTCTTATCGGCGGCACTCTGCGCTTCCTCTGCCACCTGTTCACCGGTGCGGTTTTCTTCGGCGAATATGCCGCAGCAGGACAGTCCGCGTTCATGTATTCCCTTCTGTACAACGCTCCCTACATGTTTGCGGACATCGCAGTTTGCGTCATCATCGCAATGCTTCCGCCTTTCCGCAAGGCGATCCGCTCCGCACTCAAGTACTGAAACACCGAACAAAGCCCGGCTGATTTCAACAGAACGGGCCGAACGGTTTAAGTTTTTGCATCAACACACAAATCCGACTTCAAATGAATCAAAACTTGCCTGATTCCTTTTCGGATTTGAAGTGCCCGGGTCGGAAAGTGCAGTTTGCCGCGTTTTCCGGCCCTTCCCTTATCCAATCATCCCGTTGTAAATCTTTTTACGAACCATGAGCAGAATTCAAGCTCCCGCCGCTGTCGAAACGCACAGCATTCCGCCTTTTTTCGGCAGCGATTCTCATATACTCATACTCGGCAGTTTCCCCTCGGTCAAATCCCGCGAAAGCGGCTTTTATTACGGGCATCCGCAAAACCGCTTTTGGCGCGTGCTCTCCTCCGTGTTCAACGCGCCGCTGCCGCAAACGATCGAGCAAAAGCAGGAGTTTTTACGCACTCATTATATCGCGCTTTGGGATGTTGCCGCCGAATGCAGCATACGCGGTTCGGCGGACAGCAGTATTTCGGCCGTCACCGCAAACGATATTGCTCCGCTCCTCCGTTCGACGCAAATCAAAGCCGTTTTTTTAAACGGTCAAACGGCACAAAAGCTTTTTCGCAAATATCTTTCCGAAGAAACCGCAAAATTCGGCTGCACCGTCACGGCGCTGCCTTCAACAAGCCCCGCAAACGCATCGTATTCACTCGAAAAACTTGCTGCCGAATGGGGCAGCGCAATCCGCACCGTCCTTGTGATTTAAGAATCGGAGTTAACGTTCGGAATTTTGCCTGCATCCTTAAGGTTTATCCGAAATTTTTATCGAATTGCGAATTTCAGCGGTTATAACTTATGATTTCTTAATTTCACCGTTGCATTTCATCTGTAAATGTGTTATACTGAAACCGACCGCGGAAAGGAGACTGTGATTAATGATCAAACGCGAACTGTATATGAGCCGTATCCGTCCGTTTATCGGAACGGAGCTTATCAAGGTAATGACGGGTATCCGCCGCTGTGGGAAGTCTGTCATGTTGGAGCTAATCAAACAGGAGCTTACGGAGTCCGGTGTAAGTCCGACACAGTTTGTCTCTGTCAACTTTGAAGATATGAGCTGTTCCCATCTGCAAACCGCTCAGGCTCTGCATGACGAGATCACCAAGAGAGCCGCAGAAACAGAGGGCAAGGTCTATCTGTTCTTTGACGAAATACAGGAGGTCAAAGACTGGGAGAAGTGCATCAACTCTTTCCGTGTCTCGCTTGATTGTGACATCTATATAACCGGCTCGAATGCAAAGCTGCTGTCCGGTGAGCTTGCAACATATTTGGCCGGTCGGTATGTGGAGTTTGTGATCTATCCGTTTTCCTTTGGGGAGTTCATTGAACTGTACCGTTCTATTGCTCCCGATACGTCCGTCCGGCAGTGTTTCCAAAAGTACCTCCTGTCCGGTGGTATGCCCTACCTCGCAAACCTCCGCTATGCAGATGCTCCGTCCAAGCAATATCTTCATGATCTGTTCAATTCTGTCCAGCTCAAAGACATCGTGAAGCGGAATAAGGTCCGGGATGTTGATTTGCTGGAACGAATCATTGCCTATGTGATCGCCAATGTGGGTACAACCTTCTCTGCAGCCTCCCTTGCGAAGTTTCTGAAAAACGAGCAGCGTACCGTTGCACCGGAAACGATCCTAAACTATATCAAATATTGCTGCGAGTCTTACCTGTTCTATCGGGTAAAACGGGAGGATTTGCAGGGCAAGCAAATCCTTGCCTCCAACGAAAAGTACTATATTGCCGATCACGGCATCCGTGAAGCCGTTTTCGGCGGCAATATGCGGGACATCAATCTCATTTTGGAGAATATAGTGTATCTGGAATTGCTGCGCCGCGGCTATGCGGTAACCGTCGGCAAAACAGGCAATAAGGAAATTGATTTTGTATGTGATAAGCGCGGCGAAAAGCTGTATGTTCAGGTCACCTATCTGCTGGCATCGGAAGAAACAATCAACCGTGAGTTCGGTGCGTATGACAGCATTCGCGACAACTTTCCGAAATATGTTGTTTCCCTCGATGAATTTGATATGAGTCGGAACGGCATCAAGCATCGGAATATCCGCGATTTTCTCCTTGCCGAGGAATGGAACTGAACAATAAGGGAGCTTATACAACGGTCCCTTAAAAAATCACCCGAAATTTTCCCTTTTAGAGAAAATTCCCTGTTGACTTTTGCGCCGCACGGAGTATAATCATACTGTCAACTGAATCATCAGTCTTCGAGGCGGGGCGAAGTTCCCCACCGGCGGTCACAGTCCGCAAGCGGCATTTTTGCCGCACGATCCGGTGAAATTCCGGTACCGACGGTCACAGTCCGGATGAGAGAAGCTGTGCTGCGCACCTTTTTGCGTAATTTCAACGCTCTTTTGTGTCATGCACCCCGGAAGACTTGTTCTTTCAGGGACAAATGATAAAAAGGAGTGTTTTTTTATGTCAACACAAACCCGTGCACGCAAACTCACCGTAACCGCTATGCTTTCAACGATAGCTTTTATTCTCATGTACATTGAGTTTCCGATTCCCGCGCTGATTCCTTCATTCGTCAAGCTTGATATTTCGGATCTGCCCGAGCTTTTGGCTGCATTCTCGTTGGGACCCGTTTACGGCGTTGTTGTTTCGCTGCTCAAGAACGTGCTTTTTTCCCTGCTGCACGGCACTTCGTCGGCATATGTGGGCGAGACGTTCAATTTCATCATGGGAGCGGTATTCTCGTTTTCTGCCGGATTCATCTATAAAAAATACAAATCCCGCAAGGGTGCGCTGACAGGCGCACTTGTCGGCGCGGTGCTGATGTCCGTATTGTCCGTGCCGCTGAATTATTTCGTTGTCTATCCCGCATATGTGAAACTCTATGAGCTGCCGCTTGAAGCTATCATCGGCATGTATCAATCCATTCGCCCTTCAACCGACGGACTTTTGGAATGCCTGCTTGTTTTCAACATGCCGTTCACTTTCTTCAAAGGGCTGCTGGATGTTGCACTGTGCTTCCTCATTTACAAGCCGCTTTCGCCTTTGCTGCATAAATAAGGGCGGCAAAAAGGCAGGGGGAAGGGCAAATCCGTAGTTTGGCATTGCATCCGAATCATCCCTCAGTCAGCAGCCCCGCCGTGAAATAAATGAATATGCCGCATAATCGTGCAGCACCTGAATAAGCTTATGTGAATAAGCGAAAGGGGCTGCACTTTTTATGAATGAACGGAGAATCATACAAACAGGAATTGATGTTTCACGCTATCAGGGGAAAATCGACTGGGCGCGTGTGAAAGCCGGTGGCACAGGCTTTGCAATTATCAAATGCACACAGGGTGTAAACACCGTTGACCCGGAGTTTCACCGCAACATGCGCAATTGCGCCGCCGTCGGCCTGCCCGTCGGCGCATATGTCTACAGCAGAGCACGCACTGCTTTTGCTGCTGCCGAAGAGGCGGAGCGTGCCGCAGAGGAGTGCGCACCGTATCACCTTGATTATCCGATTGCAATGGATTTCGAGGCGGCTCAGTTCCTTGCAATGCCGAAAAAAACACGCGGTGCGATAATCGATGCATTCTGTACGCGAATCGAAGCACGCGGCTATAAGCCCATGCTTTACAGCAGCAAATACTGGCTTTCGGCTCTTATTCCTTCCGAAACGACCCGCCGCTGGGACGTTTGGCTTGCTCAGTACGCACCAAGGCCGACTTATTCCGGAGATTTCACCATGTGGCAGCGCGGCACGGGAAAGGTGGACGGCATTGCGGGCAGAGTGGACATCGATATTTGTTACCGCGATTATGTTGACGAAAGCCGGATCGCATTGTTTTTGCACTCACAAGCCCCATGATGCAGGGCAAACCCGTGTCCGCACTTCAGGCCATGCTCAACGCTGCGGGCTATACGGCTTCCGACGGGCAGCGGCTCAACGTTGACGGAAAACTCGGAAAGCGCAGCTTTTCGGCATTCGTCGAATTTTTAAATGCGCATAAAAAATATATTGAGTGATGTTTCCGCAGTCTCCGCCTAACCGGCTTTGATTCGGTGCTTTCGGAATTATCAGGCAAAATGCACACGGCGCAACAGTCGGGAGCGGGAAGCGGAAAGCTGCGGCCCGTCCCCGATGTTTTCTTTTTTCCGGACACCCGCGGAAATTGAAATTTTTATCACGATTATTAGAAAAACGGCCGCTTTCCGACTTTTTCGGGTTGACCGAAAGGCGGATATGAGTTATAATTGTGGAATAAATTCGACGGCGAAAAGAGTTGATTTGCCGTTAAATTCGGAGAGAAACACTATGGCATATCGCTATTTTGCAGTTGACGTCGGCGACAAGCGCGTCGGGCTTGCCGTCAGCGATGCGCTCGGAATCACCGCGCAGGGCATCGAAACCTATAACCGCACCGGAGACGATGAAAAGGACGGGGAATACATTCGCAAATGTGCGGAACGCTATGCCCCCTGCCGCATTGTGTTCGGAATGCCGCGCAACATGGATGGAAGCTACGGCTTTGCTTCCGAAAAGGTTCGTGCCTTTGCCGCCGTTGTACTGAACGGTTGGCAAGGCGAGCACGATTTTTTTGACGAAAGGCTTTCCACCGTTGCTGCGGAACGCGCTTTGTTTGAAGCGGAACTGAACTGGAAAAAACGCCGCAAAGTTATCGACAGACTTGCCGCACAGGTCATTCTCGAAGGCTATATGACGCTCCATCCGCTGAGATAACGTCCGCTCTGTAATAATTATTTACACTTTGAAAGGCAATGTTATGATTGAAGAAAACATAAAAATTAACCCGCAGCCCGAGGAATTCGATGATTCCGCCGAGCTTGAACCCGTGACTTTTGTGACCGAAGACGGCGGTGAAGAAAACTTTTGGCATATCATGACCTTCCCCTATGAAGGTGCGAAATATGCTGCACTCGTTCCGGAGGATCGGATTGACGAAGAAGAACCCGAAGTGATTTTTGTGAAAATCGCAAAGGACGAGCAGGGCGATGCTTACATTCCCGTCGAAAACGAAGTTCTGCTTGAAGAACTTTTCGAAGTCTTTGCCGAGCTTCTTGATGACGAACCCGAGGAACCCGAGAATGACGCTTGGGTTTGACCCGGGGCGCATTTCGAACGATTTTTTGCGGCGGTTTAATCGGGGCTGAGTGACTTCAAGCTGCTTTATCCCCCCCGCAATTCAAACCGTCAAAATCTGTTGTGATGAGTATTTGGGAATTGTTTTTGACAGCCGTTGCACTGAGCATGGATGCAATGGCGGTTGCTGTTTCTGCCGGTCTTTCCAATGCGGGCGGCAAAGGAGTCAAATTTCGCGAAGCGGGCCTGATGGGGCTGTTTTTCGGAGTTTTTCAGGCGGTAATGCCTCTTTTGGGGTATTATATCATACCGCTGCTTGCAATGATATTCGGCAGCGGCGTTACGCGCTTTGTTGAAGGAACCGACCACTGGATCGCATTTGTGCTGCTTGTTTTTCTCGGCGGCAAATGATAATCGAAGCCGTTCGCGCCGAAGAGGAGGCCGAACCGTCAAACCCGTTCGCACTCGGCACACTGTTTGTAATGGCAATTGCACCAGCATTGATGCGCTTGCAACAGGCATCGTTTTCCGCAGTTTCAGCTTTTCAACCGGCAAGCTGCTGCTTGCGTCGGCTTCATCGGCAGCGTCACGTTCATTCTGACACTGCTCGGCGCACTCGGCGGCAAAAAACTCGGAGAAAGTTCCGCAAACATGCGAGATAATCGGCGGGATCGTCCTTGTTTGCATCGGCGCAAAAATTCTTATTGAGCACCTGTTCTTTTAATTGTGGGCATATCCGCGTTTTGACTCTTTTAAAACAGCAGGGGCACCGAAATTTTTTCAGGAGGTATGCATGATCTGCCCTGTCGTTTCAAAGGAACATTTTCGCAGCATGCGTATAACGCTTGCGTTTTCCGTAATTGCGCTTTCGTTTTGCATTGCTTTTGCCGTGCTGACCTTTGCAGGCATACTCGCACAGTATACCGCACTGTGTGCAGCCTTCTTTGCGCTTGTTTCAAGCGGACTTTTCCTGCTCTACCGTTTCAGCCGCGATATTTCCCTGCGCAAGCTCGAACTTACGGAATCTGAAATTCGGGTGTTCGGCAAAACAGGAAAGCTTCTTAAAACCTTCCCGTATTCCGCCGTGCGCGAATTGCGCGTCGTGACGCTGATGGTGGGCAATTTCGGCGGTATGTACGGCAAACTTAAACCCGAAAACTTCATTTGCCTCAGTCTGGACGGTCAAATCCCCGCTCCCGAAACGCGTCTTACCGAACTTACGGCAGCTTGGATTGCCTTACCTTCGCCTACACTAAAGAGGCGATGGATTTCATCAACCAAAAAATTCCGCCGGCAGTTTGATTCAAATTATCGCTGCAAAGTCCGGTTCGTAAAAAACGAACGGCAGCGATTCTTTTTGAAAAATCCGAGCGTTCGGATAGCTATAATAAAAAAACGGTTCCCGCCCGAACACGCGGTATTCATAAGACAGTTAGCAGCCACAGCAGTATGAATGACTGTAGCTGTTCTTGTGTCTTATTCTGTTATCTGATAAGATAGAATCAAGCGAATCTGCAACTCGAAATATGGAGATGGGAGTGATAAGCATGTGCGAATGGTGTGATTATAAAGAATCTGAATGGCTGCTGTATAAATCATTATATTGGTCTGTTTATTTAGCAGACGTACAGGACTATGTCGGCAGATGTATTTTGGTATCGAATAGACATTGCGGAAGTCTTTCAGAATTGGATATCGCTGAATGGATTGAATTGAAAACGATCATAGACAGATTAGAATATATCTACAAGGACATCTTAGGAGCTGAATTAAGTAATTGGAGTTGTTTATTGAACAACTTTTACAAAGAAGTAACACCAAATCCTCATGTGCATTTGCATGTGAGACCACGATATAAAAATGCAATATCAATTAACAATCACTCATATATAGACACCGAATTTGCGCATCACTATGCTCTAACAAAGAGGTTATATTGCTTGATGATGATAAACAGACTTTGTATATACGAATGAAGGAACAGTTTGTTTTATAAATTCCGAACAAATAAAAGCGCACTTCTATACATCGTCTGGTATAGTGTGTTACGAGCGAAACTTGGCTCTCCCTTTGGGAGAGCTGTCGGCGCAGCCGACTGAGAGGGTAAAATATGACCATACCAAAGGACAACAGCCAACTGGAAAACGCCCGGCGGTTGCGCAGAGAGATGACGCCCCACGAACGAAAGCTCTGGTATCTTTTCCTCCGCAAATATCCGGTGAAGATTTATAAACAGCGAATCATCGGGAGATTTATCGCAGACTTTTATTGTGCTTCTGCCAAGTTGGTTATTGAATTGGATGGTTCTCAACACTATGAGCCTCAGGGGATGGCCTATGATTCTGAGCGTTCCGCATTTTTGACAGCGCTTGGATTGGAGGTTCTGCGATTTTCCAACCGAGACGTCGACAGGAATTTTCGCGGCGTGTGTACACAAATTGATATTACCATTCAAAAGCGCCTGTAAGGCCCTCTCAGTCACCTTCGGTGACAGCTCTCCCAGAGGGAGAGCCAAGGGGAATGCCTGCAACTGCGCCATACGGTCATAATAGTGTAAGAAATGGAGCGTATCTGCACCGATACGCTCCATGAACTGTCTTACGAACATCCCGAGAAGGCGCGGAACCGTTTTTGTGTTTTTCCGCCTGCTTTCCGCGGGAGTATGTTTGTTATTGTGCGTTATCTTCCGGAAACGGGAACATTGCTTTTCAGGATAACGTCATGCGAACCGCCTTCAACTATGCTTGTTGAAGAAACGAGCGTCAGCTTTGCATTTTTGCGCAGGTCTGCAAGGTTCAGCACGCCGCAGTTGCACATTGTTGAACGAACTTTGCCGAGGGTGACTGCAAGATTATCCTTAAGACTGCCGCATAGGGAACATATGCATCAACGCCTTCTTCAAAGCTGAGCTTTGCCGCGCCGCCCATGTCGTAACGCTGCCAGTTGCGTGCGCGGTTCGAGCCTTCGCCCCAGTATTCCTTATAGTAGTTGCCGTTAATGCGGATTTTCGGAGTGGGGCTTTCGTCAAAGCGGGAGAAATACCTTCCGAGCATCACGAAATCCGCACCCATTGCAAGCGCGAGGGTGATGTGGTAATCGTGAACAATGCCGCCGTCGGAGCAGATGGGAACATAAATGCCCGTTTCCTCATAATACTCATCGCGTGCGCGCGCAACATCGAGCATTGCGGTCGCCTGTCCTCTGCCGATGCCCTTCTGTTCGCGGGTAATGCAAATCGAACCGCCGCCGATACCGACCTTTACAAAGTCCGCTCCGCATTCCGCAAGATAGCGGAAACCGTCGCCGTCAACAACGTTGCCCGCACCGACTTTAACGCTGTCTCCGTATTTTTCGCGGATGAAGTCAATGGTCAGCTTCTGCCACTCGGTGTATCCCTCGGAGGAGTCTATGCAAAGTGCATCAACGCCTGCTTCAACAAGCGCGGGAACGCGCTCCGCATAGTCGCGGGTGTTGATGCCCGCGCCGACAAGGTAACGCTTGCTGCTGTCGATCGATTCGAGCGGATTAGCCTTGTGGTTGGAATAGTCTTTGCGGAAAACGAAAAACTTAAGATGCCCCCTGTCGTCCACAATGGAAGGGAGTTGATTTTGTGATCCCAAATTATATCGTTTGCAATCTTAAGGGTAATATCCTCGGTTGCATAAACAAGGCGGCTGAGCGGAGTCATGAACTCGGAAACCTTCATGTCAAGAGGCATTCGGCTGACGCGGTAGTCTTATCGGTAACAATGCCGACGAGCTTGCCCGTGCCCGTTCCGTCCGCCGTGATTGCAACGGTGGAATGCCCGGTGAGTTCGTGAAGCTCAAGAACGTCTTTAAGCGTTGCATCGGGACGAAGGTTGGAATCGCTCTTCACAAAGCCCGCCTTATGTCCCTTTACGTTGCGCACCATCTGAGCCTGATCCTCAATGGATTGGGAGCCGTAGATGAAAGAAATTCCGCCCTCCTGTGCAAGCGCAATCGCCATCGTATCGTTTGATACGGACTGCATAATTGCGGATACCATGGGAGTGTTGATCGAGACGGCAGGTTCCTCACCTCTGCGGAATTTAACAAGAGGGGTGCGCAGGCTGACGTTTGCGGGAATGCATTCTTGGAGGAATATCCTGGAACAAGCAGATATTCGCCGAAGGTGCGTGAAGGTTCGCTGTAGATGAATGCCATAACAGTTTTTTCCTTTCTGTTTATAAGTTTCCGGTTTTGTTCGGCAGTCCTTCCGGGCTTTTTGCGGTCCTTCCGGGCTTGGTATTTTCAGCCCTTTCGGGCTTTTGCTTCAGGAATTTGATTATTCGTTCGATCGACTGCAATGCGGTCGGTAATTTCAGCAGTTCGTTAACCTTGCATTCCGTGCATTCAGCTCGTGTTCCGCGCAGTCCACAAGGTTCGTCATGAGCATTGCAACGGTCATCGGACCCACACCGCCGACAGCTTTTGTGATATAGCTTGCTTTTTTGAAACATTTTCAAAGTCAACATCGCCGTAGAGCTTGCCGTCTATATTTGTCTGTCCGATGTCGATAACAACCGCACCGTCCTTGACCATATCCGCCTTGATAAGCCCCGCCGAACCCGCAGCAACGATAAGAATATCGGCATTTTTGGTTATGTCGCCGAGATTCTGAGTCTTTGTGTGGCAAACCGAAACCGTTGCGTTGCGGTTCAGCAGACAGATTGCAATCGGTCTGCCCACCAATACGGATTTGCCGACGACGACCGTGTGTTTGGACATTATGTCTATGCCCGTTTCATCCAGGATACGGATAACAGCGCGCGGGGTGCAGGCAATGACGGCAGGCTCGCCGTTCAAAAGCTTGCCCGCGTTGCAGAAATGCAGACCGTCAATATCCTTTTCGGGGTCAATGGCATCAAGAACGGTTTTTGTGTCCATGCTGTCCGGCAGAGGCATCTGAACCAGGATGCCGTGAACCGATTCATCCGCATTAAGCTTTTGAACAAGCTCTATCACCCGCTGCTGCGAAACATCTTCCACAAGATGATAGGTCACGCATTCCATGCCGAGTCTTATCGCGGCATTTTCTTTCAGTGTGACATAGCGTTTGGTCATTTCCTCCGTGCCCACATGAATGATGGCAACACGCGGAATAACACCTTTCGCCTTAAGCACCGCCACCCGCGTTGTAAGTTCCGAATAGACCTGCGCTGCAATTGCGCGGCCGTCGATTATCTGTGCGCTCATATTTTCCCCTTTCCGTCTGCATTTTCCAATCCGACCGCATTATTCGCGGTTTTGTGCGGATTGAAATTGACTCATTATACACCAAACGGCCCAATAATTAAAGCCCGATTTTTCGGTCTGGTGCATATATTTCCGCAAACCGCGCCTCATTTATGCGAAACGGCGCGATTTGCCCGGCTTGCCGTGTTTTCGGAATGTCCCGAACATTTCGGGTTCTTTGCGGGAAGAGGCTTGTGTTTGCCGCGCTTTTCCCGCAAAGTCCGTCTTCGGGCGAAGCGTTTTAAGTTACAGTCTGAAGTAATCCACTGCACCGCAGAAGATCGCCGATTCGTCCTTTCCGGGTACGTTTTTGTAAAGATTTTTTCCGTATCTTTCGCTGTGTGCCATCTTTCCGAACACTCTTCCGTCCGCAGAAGTGATGCCCTCAACGGCAAGCACGGAGCCGTTCGGATTTATCTCGGTGCGCATGGAGGCTCTGCCGGATGCATCGCAGTAAACCGTTGCAATCTGTCCGTTTTCAACAAGCCTGTTCAGCAGCTCATCGGGGCAAACGAACCTTCCTCGCCGTGGGACACGGGAACGAGTGAAACTTCACCCGGTTCACGGTACATAAGCCACGGGGACAGGTTGGAAACCGTGCGGGTATGCACAAGGCGCGAACGATGCAGCCCGATCGTGTTATATGTCAGAGTGGGGCAGTTTTCATCCGTGTGAATGATTTTTCCGAAAGGCACAAGTCCGAGTTTTATCAACGCCTGGAACCCGTTGCAAATGCCGAGAATCAAGCCGTCACGACGGTTGAGCAGCCGTTCGATCGCCTCCGCCGCACGGGCATTGCGCATGAAGGATTCAATGAGCTTTGCGCTGCCCTCGGGTTCGTCTCCGCCGGAGAAACCGCCGGGAATGAACAAAATTTGTGAATCCTCCAACCTGTTCGCAAATGCGTTGACGGACTCTTCAATGCCCTTTGCGGTGATGTTGTTGATAACAAGCACTTCCGCTTCCGCTCCCGCAAGGCGCATTGCCCGTGCGGAATCCATTTCGCAGTTCGTACCGGGGAAGACCGGAATCAGCACACGCGGGCGCGCATATCTGCCGTTCGGCTTTATCATCGGTGCATTCCTTCGGAAAGAACCGATTTCAACAGGTGTTTCGTCCGTTGTTTTATGTCTGTAAACCGGTTCAAGTTTTTTGTCGTAAATTTCGAACAGCGGAGCAAGTGCAACGTTTTCGTCCCTGTATTCGAACGCAAATTCCGACATTGTTGAGCCGAGTTCGAGCCCGTTCGGGATTTGCTCCGTGCAGCCTTCCGCAATTTCAAGTATCAGCGCGCCGTAATTGCGGCGGAACAGTTCTTCCTGCGGGAATTCGGGATTCAGGCGAACGCCGATTCCGTTGCCGAGAGCGGCTTTGAACAGGCCTTCCGCCGCGCCGCCCTTATCGACTGCCCATGCGGAAAGCACGCTGCCGCCGCGTATCAGGCGCGTTGCAAGCGCAAAATTGGTGCGAAGAGAGTCCGCTGCGGGAAGACCGTTTTCGTCCGGTTTCGCCGGCAGGAAAACAAGCCTTGAGCTGGGCTTTTTAAATTCCGGAGAGATGATATTCCCTGCCTTATCCGCTGCAATTGCAAACGAAACAAGCGTCGGCGGAACCGTTATGTTTTCGAAAGTTCCGCTCATTGAGTCCTTGCCGCCGATTGCCGCAAGCCTAAGCCCGAGCTGTGCGCGCAGCGCTCCCAACAGCGCGGCAAGGGGTTTGCCCCAGCGCACGGGATCACTGCCGAGCTTTTCAAAATATTCCTGGAATGTCAGCCAGCAGTTTTCTGTTGATGCACCCGCCGCAACAAGCTTGGCAACGGAAGTCACGACCGCGCAGTACGCCGCGCCGAACGGATCTTCCGCCGAATAATGCGGGTCAAAGCCGTATGCCATGACGGAGCAGGTGTCCGTTTCGCTTCCGCGAACGGGCAGCTTTGCGGCCATTGCCTGAGTCGCGTCAGCATATTCTTTCCGCCGAAAGGCATAAGCACCGTTGCCGCGCCGATGGTTGAATCAAACCGCTCCGCAAGCCCCTGCCGAGAGCAGATGTTAATATCCGAAACACATTCCGAGAGCCTTTCCGCAAAGGAAGTTTCGGCTTTTTTTCCCGTTTCGGGACAGTTTTTTCGAGCGAAGCAATCCGAAAGGCCGCACTTTTGAACCTTGGCGCGCATTTGCTTCACCGCACCGTTCGTGTTCAGGAATTCGCGGGAAAGATCGACGATTTTTTCCCCGTTCCAATGCATGACCATGCGCCCGGTATCCGTAACGCGGGCAACAACGGTTGCTTCAAGGTTTTCGCCGTTTGCAAGTGCAAGGAATTTTTCGCAGTCCGCCGCCGCAACAACAACCGCCATGCGTTCCTGAGATTCGCTTATCGCAAGCTCCGTGCCGTCAAGCCCGGCATATTTTTTCGGAACCCTGTCAAGCTCGATATCCAGTCCGTCCGCAAGCTCGCCGATTGCAACGGAAACGCCGCCCGCACCGAAATCGTTGCAGCATTTTATCAATGTTGAAGCTTCCGGGTTCAGGAACAGCCTTTGCAGTTTGCGTTCCTCGGGCGCATTGCCCTTTTGAACCTCCGCTCCGCATGTTTCAAGTGATGATATGTTGTGTGACTTGCTTGAGCCCGTTGCACCGCCGCAGCCGTCGCGTCCCGTTCTTCCGCCGAGAAGGATAACGACATCGCCCGCAGCAGGTTTTTCGCGGCGGACATTCCGTTCGGGCGCCGCACCGACAACAGCACCGATTTCCATATGCTTTGCAAGATAGCCGTCATGGTAAACTTCATCCACAAGACCCGTTGCAATGCCGATCTGATTGCCGTAGGAGCTGTAGCCCTGCGCCGCCGTTGCAGCAAGTTTTCTTTGGGGAAGCTTGCCGCGGATGGTGCTTTCAATCGGGGCAAGCGGGTTTGCGCCGCCCGTCACGCGCATTGCATGATAAACATAGCTCCGCCCCGAAAGGGGATCTCGTATCGCGCCGCCGATGCAGGTTGCCGCACCGCCGAAGGGTTCGATCTCCGTCGGGTGGTTGTGCGTTTCGTTTTTAAACAGCAGCAGCCACGGCTCCTCAACGCCGTCGGCATCGACCTTTATCTTCACGGTGCAGGCATTGATTTCGTCCGACTCGTCAAGATTGCGCAATTCGCCGCTTTTTTTAAGTGCCTTTGCCGCAACGCAGGCAATATCCATGAGGCATACGGGCTTTTTGTCCCCGATGCTTTCGCGAAGAGCAAGGTAATTTTCGAATTCGCGCCGAACGCGTTCATCCTCGAATTCAACATCCGTCAAATGCGTGTTGAAGGTTGTATGGCGGCAATGATCCGACCAGTACGTGTCGATAACGCGGAGTTCGGTCAGCGTCGGCTCACGATTTTCTGTTTTAAAATAGACTTTAAGGCACTCCGCATCCGCCTCATCCATTGCAAGCCCGTAAAGCGCGATAAGCTCCTTTGCGGGGGTGTCAAACAGCTTCACGCGCGGCGGCTGAGCAGGCTCGTCGCAGCGCATTGCAAGCGTGTCACAGCATTCAAGCGCGGCTTCGCGCGAATCCACGGGGTTGATAATGTATGCCTTTATCCTGTTCAGTTCTTCGGATGTAAGACTGCCCGAAAGCATGTATACGGCTGCCGAACGCACTGCCGGCCTTTCGCACTGCGCAACAAGGCTTATGCACTGCGCTGCGGAATCCGCCCGCTGGTCGAACTGCCCCGGCAGATATTCAACCGCAAAAACTTTTGCACCTGCCGCATTGCCGCAGATTTCCGCACGGAATTCAGCTTCCGTATAGGTTCTGTCAACCTGCGGTTCGGAAAAAACGGTTTCGATGCAGGCGTTGAACGTCGCTTCGTCCACACCCTCCGTGTCATACCTGTTGATGATGCGAACCCCTTCAAGCGTGCGGATCCCGAGAAATTCGCGAATATCCTTCGCAAGCCCTTCCGCCGCTTCCGAAAATTCGGGGCGTTTTTCGCTGTAAATTCTGTAAACCATTCTGTTGTCTCCCGTTAAATTTCCCGTATTCCGTAATGTTCGTTCTTTCGGCAAATGCCGGCGGTGCCGGCGTTTACCCGTTTTTTAAACGGCTTTCGCGCAATGCGGAAAGTCCGATGTCGCTTCTTGAATATTTTCCGTCGAAATGCACTCGTTCGGCTGCCGCATATGCCGCCCGAACCGCCTCTTCAAGCGTATCGCGAACGGCCGTGATGCCGAGCACGCGCCCGCCGCTTGTAACAAATTCGCTGCTGTCGGGTGTTCTGAGTTTTGTTCCCGCATGGAAGATGCATACCCCGCAATCTGCTTCAACATCGCCGTCAAATGTGATGAGTTTGCCCTTTTCGTATTTTTCCGGGTAGCCCCCGCTTGCAAGCACAAGGCAGCAGAGGATTTGTCGGAAAGCTTGATTTCGCATTTGTCAAGCGTCCCCGCCTGCGTCGCAATCATTATTTCAAGCAGGTCGCCTTCAACAAGGGGCAGCACCGCCTGCGTTTCCGGATCACCGAAACGGCAGTTATATTCAATAACACGCGGGCCGTTCGGTGTGAGCATAAGCCCGAAATACAGGCACCCGCGGAAAGTCCGTCCCTCGGCATTCATTGCGTTCAGCGTGGGAAGATGATGCTTTGCATAACCTGTTTCTCCGCCGCTTTTGTGTAAAAAGGATTCGGTGCAATAACGCCCATGCCGCCGGTGTTCAGTCCCGTGTCGCCGTCGCCCGCACGTTTGTGGTCCATTGAAGAGGGCAGGGGAACAACTGTTTTTCCGTCCGTAAACGCAAGCACGGAAACCTCGGGTCCGGTCAGGAACTCTTCAACAACGACGGTTGCGCCGCTCCTGCCGAATTTGCCGCCCCGCATCATGTCGTTCACGGCTTCAACCGCTTCCTCGTGAGTTTTTGCAATTATAACGCCCTTGCCGAGAGCAAGCCCGTCCGCTTTGACAACGACGGGAAGGCTGTGGTGCGCCGCATATTCGGCCGCAGCATCGGCATCCGAAAAGACCTTGTATTCGGCTGTCGGAATGCCGTATTTCTTCATGAGTTCCTTTGAAAAAGCCTTGCTGCCCTCGATTATTGCCGCAGCCTTGCTCGGGCCGAAGCAGGGAATGCCCTTTTCGCGCAGCATGTCGCAAAGCCCCATAACGAGAGGGTCGTCCGGAATCACGGCAGCAAAGTCAATTTCGTTGTTCAGCACAAAATCCACAATTTTTTCCAAATCCGTTGCGGCAATGCCCGTGCAGGTCACCGGGCATGAATCGCCGCCCGCATGTTCGCGGGAAATTCCGCCGTTTCCGGGAAGCGCATATATCTTTCCCGCTCTGCGGCTTTGAGCAAGCCGCCTGATTATCGCATGTTCGCGTCCGCCGCCGCCTATGACGGCAATATTGAGTTTATCCTTTGTTATCTGCATTTTTTACTCTAAATTCCGTTCCTTGTTCCGTCCTTCCGCATGTTCCGCACCTGCATCGGGAAATCCTTTTCGTCTATGTCCGCTTAATTGTTATGTCCGCTTAATTGACCGTTCTTTTCCGTTCGCCCGGCACACTGCCGAGTGCCGAACAGATCCGAATATCCGAATATCCGAATAAACCGCTCCGTTAAAAATCAATGGTGGAAAAGGCGCAGTCCGGTAAAAGCCATGACCATGCCGTGTTTGTTGCATGCCTCAATAACGGCATCATCGCGCACCGAACCGCCGGGCTGAGCAATATAGGCAACGCCGCTGCGGAAAGCACGCTCGATATTATCGCCGAACGGGAAGAACGCATCGCTTGCAAGTGCGGTTTCGCCGAACCTGCTCAGCCATTCCCGCTTCTGTTCCTTTGTCATCGGCTCGGGGCGGCGGGTGAAGAAATTCTGCCAATTTCCGTCATCAAGCACGTCCCCGCATTCATCCTCGTTTAAATACAAATCAATTGCATTATCGCGGTTGGGGCGCGGAATATCCGCACGGAACGGCAGGTTCAGCACGGAAGGATGCGAGCGCAGGTGCCAAAGGTCGGCTTTATTGCCCGCAAGGCGTGTGCAGTGAATGCGTGATTGCTGACCCGCGCCCACTCCGATCGTTTGCCCGTTTTCAACATAGCAAACGGAGTTGGACTGGGTGTATTTAAGCGTGATAAGCGCAATAACAAGGTCGCGTTTCGCACTTTCGGGCAGGTTTTTGTTTTCGGTCACGATATTTGAAAGCAGGCTTTCGTCAATCGTTGAATCGTTGCGCCCCTGTTCGAATGTTATGCCGAACACCGTGCGCGTTTCAATGGGAGCGGGAACATAATTTTCGTCGATTTTAATTACCGTGTATGCACCCTTTTTCTTTGCGGAAAGGATCTCAAACGCATCCTCATCGTAATCCGGAGCAATAATGCCGTCCGAAACTTCATGCTTCAAAACTTTTGCAAGCGAAACATCGACCTTGTCGCTGACGGCGATAAAATCTCCGAAGGAGCTCATTCTGTCCGCACCTCTTGCGCGGATATAGGCACAGGCAAGGGGAGAAAGCTCTGTTGTTTCGTCAACAAAATACATTTTGCGAAGCGTCTCGTTCAGCGGAAGGCCGACGGCCGCACCTGCCGGGCTGACGTGTTTGAACGATGCCGCCGCAGGAAGTCCCGTTGCGGTGCGAAGTTCTCTGACGAGCTGCCACCCGTTGAGTGCGTCAAGAAGGTTGATATAGCCCGCCCTGCCGTTCAAAACGGCAATCGGCAGTTCGCCGTCAATTGAAATTGCAGCGGGTTTCTGATTGGGATTGCAGCCGTATTTAAGTTCGTATCGCATGTTTGCCTCCGTTAGTATGTTCGGTTTTATTCGGTTATTGTTTGTTTCAGTTCTTACAGTCGGTCAGGGTAACTTAAGTTGACGTTGACCGGCTCCGTTCTTTTCGCAAAGCCGCACAAAGCTCAGCGGGTGTGCCTGTTGATGATGAATGTGTCCTCCGCGCCGTCTGCGCAGCCGATAAAGCGCACAAACAGCGAAACACGGTTGTTTTCATCAAGACTTGTCCAAATTTCTTCGGCAAAAGTCTCTGCATCGGGCGCGTTCAGCGCAATGCGCACCGGTTCACCGCAGAACGAGGGCAGCGGCGAGCGTCATGCTCATATGTGTGGATAAGATGTGCCGTACCCGCTTCGGTTCGTAATTGTAAAAATTTCTGCGGCAGCGTGCGCCGTCGGGTGTTTCCGCCTTCAGTATGCTGAGGGTGTATTCGCCTGTTTCGGGGTAAAGAATGCCGCTGATGCGCGGGGTAAAATTCGGAGCATCAGGTTCAAAGCTCCTTTTGCGCAGTGCGGATTCAAAGCTTCCGCCCTCCGCAATTTCGCAGGCAACGGTGTCCGTCTGGTCGCCGTTGGTAACGACGGTGCAGCCGTTGACCTTCCGCACGGGGGAATAGATGATAAGCGAAGGGTCTGTCAGCTTTTTTTCATCGAACGCCCGCGTTCTGATACCGTCCTCGGTCGGTTCAAATATGCGGTTGCGGCTGTTCTCGCTTCTGCCCATGATGAAGTATGCGGCCACATAATGTGCGTCGTCCGCACTTTTTCCGATAAGCACGCCGCGTCCGGGATAGGTATTGCCGTTCAGGTATTCGTTGATAGTTTTCATTTATTCCGCCTTTCGCATTTCGGTTCCGACTCGTTTGTTCACTGTTCTGTTGATTTTATTGATAAAAACACCTGTTCAAGCGCAAGGGGCAGCAATTCCCATTCCGCCTGTTCCATAACGCGCCGCTGCAGGGTTTCCGGAGTGTCGCCCGGAAGCACATCAACGGCTTTCTGCATGATTATCTCGCCGCCGTCGGCAACCGCATTTACATAGTGTACCGTTGCACCCGTGACCTTCACGCCGTATGCAAGCGCAGCCTCGTGCACGCGCAGACCGTAGTACCCCTTTCCGCAGAAGGACGGGATGAGCGACGGATGAACGTTGATGATGCGCCTGTCGTAATTTTCGGTAAAATCCGCACTCAGTATTGCAAGAAAGCCCGCAAGCACGACAACATCGATTTCGCGCTCCTCGAGCAGTTTCCGCGCCGCCGTTTCGAACAGTGCGGGGTCCTGCCTGTTTTGAGGAAGATAAACCGCTTCAATGCCCGCATTTTTTGCCCGCTGAAGTGCGAATGCATCCGGCTTGTTGGAAACAACAAGCGCAATATCGCCGCTTTTTATAACCGAACCGCGCTTGTCGAGCAAAGCCTGAAGGTTCGTTCCCCCTCCGGAAACGAACACGGCAGCGCGCGGACGGCGGGGAGCTTCGGCCCCGCCGCAGCTGCCGCTTTTGCCGATCGCGGGGGAAAGTTCTCCGCCCGTCAGCATATCTCAATACCTTCGCCGAGCACGGTGTCGCCGCAGATGTAAGCCTCCTCGCCGTTTGCGCGGAGAATTTCAAGCGCACGATCCGCATCCTCGCGTGAAACGATAAGGCACATGCCGACGCCCATGTTGAAGGTGTTGAACATGTCCCTTTCGGGGATATCTCCCGTTGACGCGATAAGGTCAAAAAGCGGATGAATGCGCAGTGCGTTTTTGTTTATTCTTGCCGCAATGCCCTTTTTGAGGCAGCGCGGAATATTCTCATAGAAGCCGCCGCCGGTGATATGTGCACAGCCCTTTATGCGGACTTCCTTTGCAAGCTCCAGCACGGGTTTAACGTAAATCCTTGTGGGCTCAAGCAGAGCTTCGCCAAGAGTTTTGCCGAGGGATTCAACATGGTTCCGAGCACGGCATTGTTTGAATTGAGATTGAAAACCTTGCGCACAAGGGAGAAGCCGTTGGAATGAACCCCGCTTGACGGCAGCGCAATGATAACATCTCCGGGACGCTGCGTTTCAATGTCGAACACCTTGCTCCTGTCCACGATGCCGACGGCAAACCCTGCAAGGTCATATTCGTCCGCAGGGTAGAAACCGGGCATTTCGGCCGTTTCGCCGCCGATAAGTGCGCAGCCGGACTGCACGCAGCCCTCCGCAACGCCCTCAACAACGGAGGCGACTTTTCGGGAATGTTTTTGCCGAGTGCGATATAGTCAAGGAAAAACAGAGGCTTTGCACCGCAGCAGATGATGTCGTTCACACACATTGCAACGCAGTCGATGCCGACGGTGTTATGTTTGTCGCTCAAAAAGGCGAGCTTAAGCTTCGTTCCCACGCCGTCCGTACCGCTGACAAGGATGGGTTCGCTCATGCCTGCAAGATCCGGTGCAAACAGGCCGCCGAAATTGCCGATGGAGGGCATTGCACCGGGCGTGATCGTGCGCGAAATGTGTTTTTCATCAGTTCAACGGCGCGATAGCCCGGCAGTAATATCAACGCCCGCTTTTTCGTAGCTTTCGCTCCTGCTGTTGTTGTTTGCCATTTATGTTCTTCCTTTCGATCTGATAAATCCGTTTGGTTTATTTTGTTCGGTGGTTTCGATTGCGTTCGCGGCCCGTCAGAGCCGCGGTTTTTCTGTTCGGTTACTCTTTCGGCTGCGGCGTATCGGATTTTTCGCTGAGCTTGCGCGCATATTTGTTTACATAGCGGCGTTTGGGCGGCTCGCAGGGATATTCGCCCGTGAAGCAGCCGACACAATAATCCGTTTTGCCGTTGCCGGCAAGCAGCCTTGCGTTCTCAACGCTCAGGAAGCCGAGGGAATCGAGCCCGAGTTCGCGAACAAGTTCCTCATCGTTGTATTTGTTTGCAATCAGCTCCTCCCGCGAGGGAACATCCCGTGCCGAAATAGCAGGGGAACAGGAATTTCGGCGCGGCGGAACGCACATGCACCTCCGTTGCGCCCGCTTCACGCAGAAGGCGGACGATGCGCTTGATTGTTGTTCCGCGAACGATGGAATCATCGATAAGCACAACGCGCTTGCCGCTGACAGTTGCGGATACGGGGTTGAGCTTGATCCGAACGAGCTTTTCGCGCTCGTTCTGTTTCGGCTGAATGAAGGTTCTGCCGATATATTTGTTTTTGATAAAGCCTATGCCGTAGGGAATGCCGGACTGTCTTGAAAAGCCGATCGCGGCATCAAGCCCGGAATCGGGAACGCCAACAACAACATCCGCCTGCACGGGATGTTCAAGCGCAAGGAACGAACCCGCGCGCTGGCGCGCAAGATGCACCGAACAGCCGTCAATAACGCTGTCGGGACGCGCAAAATAGATGTATTCAAACACGCAGAGCGCAGGCTTGGCTTTTCCGCAGTGGCTGCGCAGGCTGCGCAGCTCGTCGTTTTCAACAACAACTATCTCGCCCGGTTCAACATCGCGCAGGAATTTCGCGCCCATTGCATCAAGCGCACATGTTTCGGAAGCAAAGCAGTAACCGCCTTCGGACAGTTCTCCGATGCAGAGCGGACGGAACCCGTGCGGATCGCGTGCGGCAATAAGCTTTTTGGGCGACATGATAACAAGTGAATAGGCACCCTTTATCCTGTCCATTGCGCGCGATACCGACTCCTCAATGGAATCAGCCGTCAGCCGTTCTTTGGTAATTGTGTATGCAATGACTTCCGTGTCGGTCGTTGTGTGGAAAATAGAACCCGCAAGCTCCAGTTCCTCACGCAGTTCGGCATCGTTGACAAGGTTGCCGTTGTGTGCTATCGCCATCGTGCCCTTTATGTGGTTCACCACAAGGGGCTGGCAGTTGATGCGCTTTTCGTAGCCGGTTGTGGAATAGCGGACATGCCCGACCGCCATGCTTCCCGTTCCGAGTTTTGCAAGCGAATTTCCGTCAAATACCTCGTTGACAAGCCCCTCATCGCAGTGCGCGGTTATAACGCCGTCGTCGTTGACGGCAATGCCTGCGCTCTGCTGCCCGCGGTGCTGCAAAGCATAGAGTGCATAATATGCAAGCGCGGCAACGTTTTCGCGTTTTGAAGCGGCAATGCCCACAACGCCGCATTCCTCGCCGAGGTGCTCAAAGGTTGTTTCGTGTTCGGTTATGTTTTCCAAAATATCCATTTTGCTGTTCTCAATCCAGATAAATCGTTCCGTTAATTCTCCGAGTTTCGCACAAAAGCTTACTCGCCCATCAGGCGGTGCAGAATCTCGTGATATGCGCCTTCAACATTGCCGAGGTCGCGGCGGAAACGATCCTTATCCAGTTTTTCGTGGGTTTTGCTGTCCCAGAAACGGCAGGTATCCGGCGAAATCTCGTCCGCAAGCACAATTGTGCCGTCGCTCAGTCTTCCGAATTCAAGTTTGAAATCGATAAGCTCGATGTTGACTTCCGCAAAGAATGCGGTCAAAATTTCGTTGATTTTCAGAGCGTATTTTTTTATCGTTTCAAGCTCCTCCGGCGTGCAGAGACCCATTGCAAAAACATGGCTGTCGTTAATCATGGGATCGCCCAATGCATCGTCCTTGTAGCAAAGTTCGAGAACGGTGCTTTTGAGTTTCGTGCCTTCGGGGAAACCTATGCGTTTTGCAAGCGAACCTGCCGCAACGTTGCGGACAATGACCTCAAGAGGAACGATGCGGACGGCTTTGACCGCCGTTTCCCTGTCGGAAAGCTGTTCGACAAAATGGGTGGGAATGCCTTTTTCTTCAAGCATTTTCATGAGATAGTTCGTAACGCGGTTGTTGATAACGCCCTTGCCCGCGATTGTACCCTTCTTTTCGCCGTTAAATGCGGTTGCATCGTCCTTATAGTCAACGATATAAATACCTTCGACATCGGTTGCGTAAACCTTCTTTGCCTTGCCTTCGTAGAGCTGCTGAGTCTTTTTCATTTTTGTTCCTCCTTTTCGGTATCCGTTTGCCTTGTTTGTTATTTTTGTTGTTTGCGTTTCGCCGTTCGGTTCCGCAGTCGGAACGGCACCGTTTTTGAAAGTGCCGTTCGCACCGCAGTCCCCGAAAAAAGTTTGATAGCCGCATCATTACGGGCTGCGGCTATCTTTGTTTATTGTTAATCTCTGTGCTGCAATGCGGCATCCTTTTTGCGGACATCCTCCGCCATTTTTATTCTCATTGCGTCAAGCTTTTCGTGAAGTGCGGGTTCCGCAAGCGAAAGCATTTGAGCCGCAAGTATCGCGGCGTTGGCCGCACCGTCGACGGCAACCGTTGCCACGGGCACGCCCGAGGGCATCTGCACCGTTGCAAGCAGGGCATCCAGCCCGTCAAACGTTGAAGCTTTGATGGGTATGCCGATAACGGGCAAAGTTGTGTTTGCGGCAATAAAGCCCGCAAGATGCGCCGCCTTGCCCGCTGCGGCGATAATAACGCCGAAATCACGTTTATAGCGTTTTGTGCGAATTCCGCAACATCCGCCGGGGTTCTGTGCGCGGACATAACGCGCATTTCATAGTTTATTCCGAGTTCATCGAGCTTTGCCGCACAGCCGGACACAACCGGCAGGTCGCTGTCGCTCCCCATGATGACCGCAACACGTTTCATGCTGCCCACCTCCGTTGTTTCATGGGTTCATGGTAACAGATTTTTGCCTGCAATTTCAAGGCTTTTTTGCAGATATATCAAATATGTTGCCTGATATATTTTTTTCCGTTCGTTTTTGCTTTATTTGCATGGTTTTTTGCATTCCGATAAAACCGCGCCCCCCGCATTCGCGCTTGCAATAAACGGAATATAATGTTATTATTGTACGGGTAAAGCAAAACTCCGCTGCGGCAGTCTTTTCGGAAAAAACCTCTGCGGAGGGAATCTTCTCAATCTCATTCTCAATCTCAACGGAGAGGCTCTGAAAGCGAGGGGTTCAAAAGCGCGGTCAGCCGGCACTTTCGGCGCGATTTTTACCCGAATCGACCGCAAAACAAAATGCTGCGCCCGCAATGCAGCATTCGATTCCGCTTACGAAACCGGAGCAAAGCTTCGGCTTTACAAAAAGCTCCGGCTTTATACAAAAAGGAGAGTACAGATTATGAAAACATGCGCCATCGTGGGCATCAACTGGGGCGATGAGGCAAGGGCCGAATGGTTGACCTCGTTGCGGAAGAATATGACATTGTTGTTCGTTACCAGGGCGGCAACAATGCAGGACACACCATCAAAAACGACTACGGCACATTTGCGCTGAATCTTTTGCCTTCCGGCATTTTCCGCCGTGAAAAGATGAATATTCTCGGCAACGGCACCGTTGTCGACATCCGCCACCTCTGCGGCGAAATCGAACGGCTGCACGATGCAGGCGTCTATATCTCCCCGGAAAACCTTATGATAAGCTCCCGTGCCATCATTGTTATGCCCTATCATGTTGCATTGGACGGGCTTGAAGAAGCACGCCTTTCCGACAAACCCTACGGTTCGACAAAGCGCGGCATTGCCCCCGTTTACGGCGACAAATACATGAAAAAGGGCATTATGCTCGGTGAATTGTTCGACAGGGAGTACCTTATCGACCACCTTTCGGATGTTCTTGAATTCAAAAACCTTCAGATAACCCGCGTATACGGCGGCGAACCTTTCTCCCTTGAAAGCATGGTTGAATACCTCGATACCTACGGCGAGATTCTCAAGCCTATATCGGCGACACGAGCGCATACCTGCGCAAAGCAGCTCACGAGGGCAAAAAGATCCTTTACGAAGCCCAGCTCGGCGTTCTGCGCGACATTGATTTCGGCATCTATCCCTACACCTCTTCAAGCTCTCCCCTTGCGGCATACGCTCCCATCGGCTCCGGTGCGCCGGACATTCCCGTGAACCGCGTCATCGGCGTTGTGAAAGCATATTCCACCTGCGTCGGCGAAGGTCCTTTCACCGCCGAATGGTTCGGAGAAGAGGCCGAAAGGCTGCGTAAAGAGGGCGGTGAATACGGCGCCGCAACGGGACGTCCCCGCAGAGTCGGCCCCATCGACCTTGTTGCAACGCGGTACGGCGTTCAGATGCAGGGTGCAACGGAAGTCGCGCTCACAAAGCTCGACATCCTTTCCTACATGGATTCCATCCCCGTTTGCGCCGCATACGAATGCGACGGTGAAGTGACCCGCACGTTCCCCTTCCCTTCGAACTCGGCAGGGCAAAGCCCATTTATGTTAAACTTCCCGGTTGGGGCTACGACATTTCAAAGATTCGCACCTATGACGAGCTTCCCGAAAATGCCCGCAAATACGTTGAATACGTCGAACGCGAAATCGGCTGCCGCATAAGCTATGTTTCCGTCGGCCCGGGCAGGGAAGAGATAATTCTCCGATAAGAGGACTGCCCGAAAACTGTTGAAGGACGATTAATTTATGAAAGAATTTTACGAAAGCCCCCTTTCGAGCCGATATGCCTCGGAATACATGCTGCGCCTCTTCTCGCCGGACAAACGCTACGGCACATGGCGCAGGCTTTGGGTTGCGCTTGCCCGCGCGGAGCATCGTCTCGGTCTTCCGGTAACGGATGAACAGGTGGCGCAGCTTGAAGCGCATGTTGATGACGAAATAGACTATGCCGCCGTTGCGGAATGGGAAAAAAGCTTCGCCACGACGTCATGGCGCATATCCATGTTTACGGCGAAAGCTGCCCCGATGCCGCCGGAATCATCCACCTCGGCGCAACAAGCTGCTATGTTACGGATAATGCGGATATCATGATTTACCGCGATGCTCTGCTGCACATCCGCAGCGAGCTTGTTTCCGTCATTGCCGCACTCTGCGATTTTGCATACAAATACCGTGCAATGCCGACTTTGGGCTACACGCATTTTCAGCCCGCTCAGCTTGTGACCGTCGGCAAACGCGCCTGCCTTTGGGCGCAGGATTTTCTGCTTGACCTTGACGAGCTGAATTTTGTTATCGACAACCTGCTGTTTCACGGCTGCCGCGGAACAACGGGCACGGACGCAAGTTTCCTCTCACTTTTTGACGGCGACGTTCAAAAGGTTCGCGAACTGAATGCAATGATCGCGGAGGAATGCGGTTTTTCAACGCTTTTCCCCGTTGCGGGGCAAACCTACCCCCGCAAATACGACAGCCGCATTCTGAACGTGCTTTCCGCAATTGCACAAAGTGCATATCGGTTTGCAAACGACATGCGGCTGCTTCAGCACCTGCGGCAGGTTGAAGAACCGTTCGAAAAAAATCAGGTCGGTTCCTCCGCAATGGCATACAAGCGCAACCCCATGCGCTGCGAGCGAATCTGTTCGCTTTCGCGCTATATCATGGCGGATGCACTGAATGCGCCGATGACGGCCTCAACACAATGGTTCGAACGCACTTTGGACGACTCCGCGAACCGCCGCATATCACTTCCGGAGGGTTTCCTCGCCTGTGACGCAGTGCTCAGGCTTATGCGCAACGTCACCGCCGGCATCCACGTCAACGAAAAAATCGTCGAACGAACCGTGCTTGAATATCTTCCCTTCATTGCCACGGAAAACCTGCTCATGAGTGCGGTCCGCAAGGGCGGCGACAGGCAGGAGCTTCACGAGGTCATCCGCACCCGCTCCATGGAAGCGACGGCCCGCATGAAGGAGGGGCTGAACTGCGACCTTCTCGACAGGCTTGCGCTTGATCCCGCCTTCCCGTTGGACAGGAAGAGATAACCGCCGTGCTCGATCCCGCCGCATTCATCGGAATCTGCCCCGAACAGGTGGAAGAATTCGTTGCCGAAGCGCGCGCGCGGATTGCCGATTGCGCCGCCGAAACAGGCGACGTAAGCATCAACGTATAACTTATAAACAACAACGACCGATGTCGCGGGGAGCCGCCTTTTTTGCAGTCTCCCCGCAAACCCGCGCCGTTCGTCAACGCCGGAATACCCATGAACAACAAATACAAAATCTTGCTCGTTGAGGATGAGCCGAGCATACGCAAATATGTGAATGCACTGCTCAACGCCTCCGGCTATATCGTAATTGAAGCTGCAAACTGTGCCGAAGCCAAGCCCTGTTTTCTTTCACACACGCCCGACCTTGTTCTTCTTGACCTCGGGCTGCCCGACGGGGACGGAATGCAGCTGCTTGAGTTCATCCGCAGCCGTTCTGCCGTGCCCGTAATAGTGCTTTCCGCACGCAGCGACGAAACGGACAAGGTTGTTGCGCTTGACGGCGGTGCAAATGATTATGTTACAAAGCCTTTCGGTTCAGCCGAACTGCTTGCGCGAATGCGTTCCGCTCTCCGCACCGGGCGACAGCACGGAACAGGCGAAACGGACGGCAGGCTCTGCATCGGCGCACTCACGATCGATTGCGATGCCCGCCGCGTTTTTGCAGGCGGATCCGAAGTTCGGCTCACTCAAACGGAATACAATCTGCTGCTCCTGCTTGCGGAAAACAGCGGCCGAATGATGACGTATCAAAAGGTGATAAAGGCCGTGTGGGGCGAAGGGGTGAATGAGGCTAACATCAAAAAGCTTCAAGTGAACATAGCAAATATAAGAAAAAAATTTGCCGGTGTTTCCGTTCCTCTTCCCGGCATTCGCAACGAACTCGGCGTCGGCTACAGGCTTGACGGCTGAAATCCGAGTTTTCTTCCGGTTTTTCGCGTTTTTCGAAATATATCTGTTCGGAACGCTCTTTTCCTATTGACAAAAAGGGTGAAAAAAAGATATACTGAACTATGAAGATAGAGGCGCAGAAGTCGAGGTAAGCTTTCGCAAAACGGGCGGTTCCGGCGAAAGGCTGAATGCGGCTCTTGCCGAAAGTGCGGCGGGGAATCCGCTTCCCCCGTGCTTGGGCGCAGCAGCTCAGTGCGCTGCGACTGTCATCGCGGGTCGTTTTCGGCTTGGGTACTGATGATGCGCTATTCACGCGGTTTTTTCTGCGTTGATGGTGCTTTTTTTGTTTTTTGCCCGAAAAGCCCGTTTTTGCAAAAATTATACCACGGAGGAACATAAAATGGAACAAAAAATCACATCCACCATTCGCCTTCGCATGAGCTCTCAGGATGCTCATTACGGCGGAAATCTTGTTGACGGCGCACACATGCTTGCCCTTTTCGGCGACGTTGCAACCGAACTTCTCATCAAGTGCGACGGCGATGAAGGCCTGTTCAAAGCATATGACATGGTCGAATTCATAGCACCCGTCTATGCCGGCGACTATATCGAAGCATACGGCGAAATCACCCATATCGGCAACAGCTCCCGCAAGATGAGCTTTGAAGCACGCAAGGTTATTGTTCCGCGCACCGATATTAACGACTCCGCATGCGATTTCCTTGAGGAACCCATCGTTGTTTGCAGAGCAACGGGAACCTGCGTGGTGCCCATAGACAAACAGCGCAAATAAACTGCACTGTTTGTCATTGGCAGAAAGTCTTTGCCTTTCTGCAATGCGGTAAAACAGACAAACACCGCAAACAAACTGCACTGTTTGCCATTGGCAGAAAGTCTTTGCCTTTCTGCGATGCGGAAGATACAGACAAACAGCGCAAATAAACCGCACTGTTTGTAATCCATACTTGTCTGCATTAGTTTACAGGAGGTACACAAATGGCATGTTTTCTTGTTCCGGTTGCCGAGGCAATCGTTACAACAATTGTTGAAAAAGCTCTGAAATCCACCGAGAAGAAAGCTGTCGTCAAGCTTAATTCTGCCGACGGCACAGCTTTGGAAGTATCAAAAACCCCGTTTTCTGCCAAGCTTGGTTGGCTCAACAAGCTGCTTTGGGGCGGCTCCGCTCTCTTAGCTTTCGAGCACGTTTGGCATGGAGAAATCGTTCCGTTTTTTCCTTTTCTGACAGCTGTTAAAAGCGGTGAAACCGGAGAAATGCTTGCGGAAATGGGCAGTGCCGGCGTAATGATGGCCGTTATTGTTACCGCCGTCTGGGTCGGAATGCTCGCAGTCTCCCGTTTTGCGGAAAAAAATCGCTCAAATCGCCCGCAGACTTGCTCGGAGGAATGCAAAGATGACGCTGCTTACAACGGTATTTGCTGCAATTGCCTCCACAATTGTCTGGTACAAAAAAGCACCTGAAAACGAGATGAAAGTCGGCATTCTCTGCTGGATGTATTGGGGAGCATCGCTTATGTGGCTTGTGGATGCAATATTTGAGTATATTGAAATCGGAGCCGGTCTTTTTACCCCCGCCCCGGTCGATATGCTCAACGATCTTTTTCTCGGGCTTTCCGTTGTTGCGCTGGGTCTTGTCATATGGCTTGTTGTATTGCTTATAAAGGATCCAAAAGGTGTTGTAAGATCGGCGTTGTTCGGAAAAAAATAATCTGCCGCAGGGAACGCAAATTTATATTTTTGTGTTCGCTGTGTAAAAACCAAAACAAAAAGCAAACGCCGAGACGGAATTGCAAACGGGCGGCGAAACGGAACTGCCGGTTGCCGATTTTCGATTTTCGATTTCCGTTTTCCTCAAGGTACGTTTGCCGCAGAATAAAATAATTTGAAAGGAACTATCGGAATCCATGGAAAAACTCATCATCACCGCCTGCATCTGCGGCGCGGAAGTCACCAAGGAACACAATCCCGCCGTGCCTTACACGGTTGAAGAGATTGCGAACGAAGCCTATTCCGCATACAAAGCGGGCGCAAGCATCATTCACCTGCATGTCCGCTATGATGACGGCACACCCACCCAGGATAAGGCACGCTTCAAAGAATGCATGGATGCCATCTATGCAAAATGTCCCGATGTTATCATTCAGCCCTCCACCGGCGGTGCAGTCGGCATGAGCGATGACGAAAGGCTCCAGCCCATCGAGCTTATGCCCGAAATGGCAACCCTCGACTGCGGCACCTGCAATTTCGGCGGGGACGACATCTTTGTTAACACCGAAAACACCATCAAGTATTTCGGCGAACGCATGATCGAGCGCAATATCAAACCCGAAGTCGAAGTTTTCGACAAGGGCATGATCGATATGGCGATTCGTCTCAACAAGAAAGGCTTTATCAAGAGCCCCATGCATTTTGACTTTGTTATGGGCGTCAACGGCGGCATCAGCGGCACGCCGCGCGACCTTGTATTCATGGCAGGCAGCATTCCCCAGGTTCAACCTTCACGGTTGCGGGCGTCGGCAGAACCGAATTCCCGATGATCACCCTCGGCATTCTTCTCGGCGGCCACGTCCGCGTCGGCTTTGAAGACAACGTCTACCTTGAAAAGGGCGTTCTTGCAAAGAGCAACGGCGAGCTTGTTGAAAAAGCAGTCCGCATTGCAAAGGAACTCGGCAGGGAGATCGCAACCCCCGCCGAAGCACGCGAGATCCTCGGCCTTGCGCCCCGCGCATGACCGATAATCCGCCATAAACCTAAATTTTATTCGGAGGAAACCAAAATGGAACTTAAAGGCAACAAATACGGCACTCACAGAGTTATCGAACCCAAGGGCGTTCTCACTCAGGCAGCATGGAAAATCGACAACGACATGACCAAGCACTACTCCAACGAGATCATCTGCGACGTTATCTCCCTTAACATCGACTCCGCTTCATTCACTCAGATTGAAGAAGCATGCGGCGGCGACGAGCAGAAGATCGGCGAAATGATCATGGGCATCGTTGCAGAGCGCGGCAAGCAGCAGAACCCCGTTACCGGTTCCGGCGGCATGTTCATCGGCAAAGTTGCATACATCGGCGAAGATCTTAAGGATCGCGACCTTAAAGTCGGCGACAAGATCGCTTCCCTCGTTTCCCTTTCCCTCACTCCGCTCAAAATCGAAAAGATCCTTGCTATCCACAAGGATATCGACCGCGTTGACATTATCGGTCAGGCTGTTCTTTTCGAAAGCGGCATCTACGCAAAGCTGCCCGATGACATGAGCGAACCTCTCGCACTTGCAGCTCTCGACGTTGCAGGCGCACCCGCACAGGCCCGCAAGCTCCCCAAGGAAGGCGACAGCGTTCTTATCCTCGGCGCAAACGGCAAGAGCGGCGTTCTCTGCGGCTACGAAGCAATGAAGAAGGTAGGCCCCAAGGGCAATGTTGTCGGCGTTGTCCGCAACCCCGCTCAGGTTCCCGCCCTTATGGAACTCGGCGTTTACAACAAGGTTATCGTTGCAAGCGCAACCGAACCCATTGCAGTGCTTGATGCCGCACTGGCTGCAAACGACGGCAAGGAATACGACATCTCCATCTGCTGCGTCAACATCGAAAGCTGCGAAATGAGCGCGATCCTCCCCGTTCGCGACGACGGCATCGTTTACTTCTTCTCCATGGCAACCAGCTTCACAAAGGCTGCACTCGGCGCAGAGGGCATCGGCAAGGACGTTACCATGATCATCGGCAACGGCTACACCAAGGATCATGCCGAAATCACCCTCAACGTTCTCCGCGAGAACGAGAAGCTCCGCAAGCTCTTTGACGAGAAGTACTGCTGATAACCGTCTGTTTATCAACACGTCAACTGAATAAGGGCTTATAAATTCGTTTTTTTGCGAATAAACCTTTTCCGGGCTGCTCTCCGCGCTGCGCAGATTTGCGGCAGGGGACAGCCCGTATAAAACACTGTTTATCGATATTATTTTTATCGATAACTTTCGGGCAGATTGTTTTTTATCGCCCGAAATCCGGTTCACACCCCGGAATACCCGCAACGACAGCCGAAAGGCAAGGAGGCAAAAATGAATAAAAGCAGGCAATACGGTCTGTTCACCGATGTTCCCGATGAGCTTTGGAACGATTGGCATTGGCAGGTTGCAAACCGCATCGAAACTCTTGAAGATCTCAAAAAATACATCTCCCTGACTCCCGAGGAAGAAGAGGGCGTTGCGAAATGCCTCGGCACGCTCCGCATGGCGATCACTCCCTATTATCTCTCCCTCATCAACCCGAACGATCCCTATGATCCCGTTCGTCGTCAGTGCATTCCTTCCGCGGCAGAGCTTTATCAGGCTCCCGAGGACCAGCTTGACCCCCTTCATGAGGACACGGATTCCCCCGTGCCCGGTTTGACTCATCGTTATCCGGACAGGTTCTGTTCCTTATCACCGACCAGTGCTCCATGTACTGCCGTCACTGCACCCGCCGCAGGTTTGCGGGGCAGCATGATACCGCCGTTCCCGATTGCCAAATCGAGAAATGTCTCGACTATATCCGTAATCATACCGAAGTTCGCGATGTTCTTCTTTCCGGCGGCGACGCACTCATGCAGAGCGACGAAAAGCTTGAATACATCATCAGCGAGCTGCGCAAGATGCCCCATGTTGAAATCGTCCGCCTCGGCAGCAGAACCCCTGTTGTCATGCCGCAGAGGATCACCCCGGAGCTTTGCGCAATGCTCAAAAAGTACCATCCCGTTTGGCTGAACACGCATTTCAACCATCCCAATGAAATCACCGAAGAGAGCAAGCGCGCATGTGAGATGCTTGCAGACGCAGGCATTCCCCTCGGCAACCAGAGTGTTCTGCTTGCAGGCGTCAACGACTGCGTACATGTGATGAAAAAGCTTGTTCAGGATCTCGTTCGCATCCGCGTTCGTCCTTACTACATCTATGTTTGCGATCTTTCCATGGGTCTGACCCATTTCCGCACCCCCGTAAGCAAGGGTATCGAAATCATCGAGGGTCTGCGCGGCCACACCAGCGGCTACTGCATCCCCACCTTTGTTGTTGACGCACCCGGCGGCGGCGGCAAAACCCCCGTCATGCCCAACTACGTCATCAGTCAGACTCCCAGAAAGACGATCCTCAGGAATTTCGAGGGCGTTATCACGACCTATACCGAGCCGGAGCATTACGAAAACGTATGTCATTGTGAAGTTTGCCGCAAGGCACGCGGCGAACAGCCCGACCTTATCGGCGTTGCAGGCCTTGAACAGGGCAGGCGCGACGGCAAAATCTCCCTTGAACCTCCGATCTTGAAAGGCTCAAGAGGGGACATCACGAATAATCGGCATTTAATTGCTCCGCAGAAAGCTGCTTAAGCAATTGCAGGTTAACCACTCGGTGTGTTCTGTTCCGCATGAACGCGCCGCACACCGCCCGCCGGGCGCAGGGATTATGTCCCGGCGGGTGACTTTAAAAGGATTATGGAAAAGTGTCAGGAGGATAAGCACTCAATGGAATCAAAACTTAACCTCAATCGAAATCTTGTTGATAAAGCCCGCGAATCTGCCCGCCGCATTGCGGAGGATACCCAGAACTTTATCGACCTTCACACGACGGTAACGGTGGAGCGCGCCGTTTGCCGCCTTCTCGCATCGACGGTGTAAACGCACTTGAAGTTCCGCTGCCCAACGTTGTTGTCGATCACCTTTTCGACAAGGGTCTGCTCCCGGGCGGCGCAGCCTACTATATCGGCAACGCAATGGTCGAAACCGGCATGAATCCGCAGCAAATTGCGGAGAGCATCGACCGCGGCGAGCTTGATCTTTCCGCCGTCGCACCCCACAGCATTGAAGAGATTCGCGCCGCCGTCATGCCCGTTGCGGAAGCCACGGCGGAACGCATTCGCACAAACGTTGCAAAGCGCAATGATTATCTCAACAGCTTCGGCGACAAAACCGACCCGTACCTCTATGTTATCGTTGCAACCGGCAACATCTATGAGGATATCGTGCAGGCAAAGGCTGCCGCAAACAGGGTGCGGACATCATCGCCGTTATCCGCACCACCGGTCAGAGCCTGCTCGACTATGTTCCTACGGCGCAACCACCGAGGGTTTCGGCGGAACCTACGCAACTCAGGAAAACTTCCGCCTTATGCGTGCTGCGCTTGACGAAGTCGGCGAACAGGAACATCGCTACATCCGTCTGTGCAACTACTGCTCCGGTCTCTGTATGCCCGAAATCGCCGCCATGGGCGCGTTGGAACGCCTTGACGTAATGCTTAACGATGCTCTTTACGGTATCCTCTTCCGCGATATCAACATGCAGCGCACGATCGTTGACCAGTATTTCAGCCGCGTTATCAACAGCTTTGCCGGCGTTATCATCAACACCGGCGAGGACAACTATCTTACCACAGCCGATGCTGTCGAAGAGGCGCACACCGTGCTTGCTTCCCAGTTCCTCAACGAACAATTCGCACTCAAAGCCGGGCTTCCCGAAGAGCAAATGGGTCTCGGGCACGCATTTGAAATATCTCCCGATGTTGAAAACGGCTTCCTTTACGAGCTTGCGCAGGCGCAGATGGCAAGGGAGATCTTCCCCAATGCACCGCTTAAATACATGCCCCCCACCAAGTTCATGACGGGCAATATTTTCCGCGGGCATGTTCAGGACGCGCTCTTCAACATGGTCACGATCCTCACCGGACAGAAGCTCCACCTTCTCGGTATGCTCACCGAAGCTATCCACACTCCGTTCATGAGCGACCGTGCACTCTCCATAGAGAACGCACAGTACATCTTCCGCACCATGCACGATCTCGGCAGTGAGCTGACCTATAAAGAAGGCGGCATCATGCAGACTCGTGCAAACGAAGTTCTTCGGAAAGCAACCGCCCTTCTCGGTGAAATTGAGCAGACAGGCTTGTTTGCAACGCTTGAAAAGGGCGTGTTTGCGGACATTAAGCGTCCTCGCGACGGCGGCAAAGGTCTTGCCGGCGTTGTTACCAAGGATGATTGCTATTTCAACCCCTTTGTTGAGCTGATGCATAAAAAAGGAGGCAACGAATAATGAGCGGCGGACTTTATAACACCCACAAGGCTGATTTTGACACAACTCTCGACCTTACACGGCTCAAGCATACGGCGACACCATGAACGACGGCAAGGTTCAGTTCAGCTTCACCCTTCCCGTTAAGAACGATGAAAAGGGCATGGAAGCTGCACGCCAGCTCGTCCGCAAAATGGGCGTTGAAGAACCCAACGTTGCGCTTGCAAAGTCTTTGGACAAGGAGTTCACATTCTATGTTGTTTACGGCAGCGTTGTGCATACCGTTGACTATGAAAACATCCATGTGCAGACCGTTGAAGAGGAAACCATGAGCATGGAAGAAACCGACGAATATATTCGCGAGCATTTCGGCAGGAAGATCGTCATGATCGGCGCTTCCACCGGCACCGATGCGCACACCGTCGGAATCGATGCAATCATGAACCGCAAGGGCTTTGCAGGCCATTACGGACTTGAACGCTATGACATGATCGAAGCTATCAACATGGGTGCACAGGTTCCCAACGAGGAATTCATCAAAAAGGCGGTTGAAGTCAACGCCGATGTTCTTCTTGTTTCCCAAACCGTTACCCAGAAGGATATACACATTCAGAACCTTACCGAGCTTATCGAGCTGCTTGAAGCGGAAGGCCTGCGCGACAGGTTCATCGTCTGCTGCGGCGGCGCACGCATCACCCACGAGCTTGCAAAGGAACTCGGCTTTGATGCAGGGTTCGGCGCAAGCAAATATGCCGACGATGTTGCAACTTTTGCCGTCACCGAAATGGTTAAGCGCGGAATGAAGTAATCTGTTTTTCGATTTCGTTTTAACACGCTTTCGTTTTAAACAACACACGGGACTGCTCCGAAAGGGGCGGTTCCGTTTTTGTTTTTCTTTCCTTTATGCAATTGCCGGCGGGCAGCGGTTGGATCCGATATTAAAAATATACTTGCATTTTTGCGCAAGCCTTAAAATTTACTTCACCGAAACATTTTGAAAAAAGCTGCGGTATACCGAATCCGCTGCCGAATAAAGAAAGGATGCACCGAAACCATGGACGAGCTGCTTGAACAACTCATTGACCAATGCCGCCCCTACGCTTCCGAGGCAGATTGGCAAGCTATATTCCGGAGCTTACAAAAGCCGACCCGAACGCACTGGGGGTGTACCTTATCGGCAGCGACGGCAAACATTACTGTGCGGGTGATTACACCAAAAAATTTACGATTCAAAGCGTTGTGAAGCCGATTCTGCTTTTGCTTGCGTTAATGGACAACGGCATTGAACAGGTTCGCTCACGCATCGGTGTTGAAGCAACGGGCAAGCCCTTCGATGCAATAAATGTTTCGGCGCAGTCCTTTTGAGCGAGCATCTGAATCCAATGGTCAACATGGGTGCGATCGCCCTCTGTCCGATGATACGCGGAAATGACTACAACGAGCGTTTTGAAAGGCTTCTCGACCTGACGCGCCGCCTTGCGGACAATCCCGATATCGCACTTAACGAAAGCGTCTATCTTTCCGAAAAGCGGACGGGCAACAAAAACCGTGCGCTTGCATACATGCTCAAATCCCAAGGCATGATAGCCGATGACGCTGAAGATGTGCTTGATTGTTATTTCAAGGCCTGCTCAATCTCTGTCGACTGCCGCGACCTTGCAAAAATCGGCTGGGTGCTTGCCTCCCACGGAAAGCCCCTCAAGCGGCTGTTTCCGTATGAATATGCACGCTATGTGAATGCGGTGCTCATGACCTGCGGCATGTATGACGGTTCCGGCGAGTTTGCCGTGCGCGTCGGCGTTCCTGCCAAAAGCGGCGTCGGCGGCGGAATAATGGCGGTTGTGCCGACAAGAATGGGCATCGGGATTTTTTCTCCCGCACTGGACGAAAAGGGCAACGGTTATGCCGGAATAATGCTGCTTCAAAAGCTTTCGGAGCAATTGTTCCTGAGCATCTTCTGATTTTCCCCCGTTTTTTGACACGACTCCAAAATAAATCTTTGATTTGATTTTTAAATCGGGTAATGTCCTGCACTTGCCGAAAAAGCGGAACACGGAGTTTTCTCCCCATGTTCCGCTTTTGTTTTTAAGCGCATATTATTCAAAAATTCGCTTCACCTTCGGAAACAGCGGTTCAAACACAAAGAACCTGTCAAGAACTTTTCCGAAAAGCCCGATAAGCGCGCCGTTGACGGCCGTCATGATTATCGTTCCGACGCCTATGCCGCGAAATATGCCGAAAAAAGCAAGCGTCAGCACGCACGCGGCTGCAAGGCAGCAAAAATCAAAACATGTTTTGAATTTCGGCAGCGCAATGTTGAACCTGCGGCTCAGCATTTTAACAAAAAAATCATACACCTGCGGATAAAGGTAGACTTTGTAGAACGAAGCGATCGAAAATGAACAGAGCAGCACGCCGCCCGCAAACAGAAGCAGGCGCACAGGCAGAGCAAAACTTCCCGGTGCTGTCACTGCGGGATTGAATGCCGGCACAACGCTGCGCCATGCGTCAAGCACAAAGCCGTAGATCACGCACGTCACGAACGAAAACAGGTACACCGGCTTTATGCGGCGCATCAAAATGCAGAAAACCGCAAACAGCAGTGCCTGAATAATGTATTCCGCCCTTCCGAAAGTCAGAAACGGAAATTTAAGCTGAGGATATACGCCGGAGCAACTATCATCGAAACGCCGAAATCCGCCGCCGCCGTCATTGCAACGGCAAGTGAAAGCATCACAAGTGCGGCAAGGTAAACCGGCTCCTCATAAAGCCGTATTCTCCCCGCCGCCGGTTCAGCACTTTTTTCAGTTGAATTTTTCAAAAAAATACCTCCGCATCCGCCTGCATGTGCAAACGCCGCGCCCGTCGGCATTTGCCGAAAGGTATTATAAGAATATCGGCGGAAATTGTCAATCGGAAAACGGAATAAACGAATTAAACCGCCTGTGCGCTGCCGTCAGCTCTCCAAGCTCCGCATAAGCCCGGGCAATGCCTTCTCGAATTTGACCCCGTATTTGTGCCCGCTGTCCCCGACGGTTGCTTTTATTGATGCAACCGTGAAATCAACCGCAAGCTTCATTGCCGCCGCAATATCTTTGCCGAGAACGAGTGCACCGAACAGAACGGCCGCAAAAACATCGCCCGTTCCGTGGAACGAATCAGGAATGTTCTCCGAATAATATGAGCGGAATTCGCCGTCAACACTGTCATATGCCATGACGCCCTGATGCGCGCTGTCCAAAGAAACGCCCGTGATCAGCGCACGGCGCGGCCCGAGAGCGCAGAGTCCGCGCAGCATTCCGCGAATGTATTCCTCATCGTATCCGCTCTGTTTGTATTCCGTGTTTAGCAGCATCGATGCTTCCGTTATGTTCGGCACAACTATATCAGCCTCACGGCAAAGCTCACGCATCGAGTCAACAAATGCGCTGTCGAATCCGCTGTAAAGCACGCCGTTATCTGCCATTGCGGGATCTATAAAGACCAATGCCCCTTCACGACGGTTTTGCGCGATAAAGTCCGAAACAACATCAACCTGATGACAGCTGCCCAGATAGCCCGTGTAGATTCCGTCAAAGGTGATTCCGCAGGTTTTCCAATGGTCGGAGATTTTCTGAATGTCCTCCGTGAGATCGCGGAAAGTGTAGCCTGTAAACCCGCCGGTATGTGTTGACAATACCGCCGTCGGAATGATCGAGCAGCTTATCCCCATTGCCGAAACGACCGGCAAAGCGACCGTAAGCGAACATTTGCCGAAACATGAAATATCTTGCAGAGTAACAACTTTTTTATCCATAATGCATACCTCCTGAGTATGCACCAATAGTACTCCCGCGGCCGCATTCTGTCAATCGTCAAAATGTTGTCATATTGTGTTTAGATTTATTCCATGTTATTTTTCTTTACATATCGAAAGGGATTCTTGCTCCGCGCCCTGCCCGAAAAAGTGCCGTTTGAAGCGTGTTTTTCGCAAAAACCGCATAAGCTTCGGTTCATGTTTTGTAAAGATAAATTACTCAAGGAAATTCTTAAAGTTTCCCCGCTTCCGACAGTGCCGTTGCCATTATTCCGACATTATCGTTATAAATCCTTCCGAATTGGCTGAGCGGCAGGGGATTCGTGCGCGTCCGGCTTCAACAGTGTATCCCGGGCGATTATAAAACAGGATGAACCAATCCTTGTACCTGCAAAGCCGCTCTCCGTCGGCACCTCGTCCAGTTTATAGCCGCTGACGGCAGCAAGCGCACGCCCGATATCATAGCCGTTCGGCGGTTCAATATCAAGGTATTTCCAATAAATCACCTCACCCTGCGTATGATAGGCAAGGATAAGCCGAAACTCGTGATCGGCGGTGAAATCAAACACGGCGCGGCTCTCCGGCGCGGAAAGAGGCTCAGTGCCGACAAAATCGCGCGGTGCGGGCGAAACCCAGCCTTGAGCATATTTCGTTTCCTTTGCCGTATCCCAGCCCGCCGGGTAGTTAAGGTTCAGATCCGTACCTTCAATATTCGCCTTCCACCCGCTCGGGAAAGGCACCGCAGGGTATTGCCGCGCAATGCGCTTCACGGACTGCCAAAGCGGCGTTGTTTCATCCAATGCACCGTTAACAAGATCCACGCCGTCCGGATTGACAAGCGGGGCGATGAAAAGCCGCGTTTTTGCAAAAAGTTCACGCGCATCCCTTCCGAAAATGCTGCTCCCGTTGATATATGCTTTCAGATAGTTTTCTGCAAATTTCAGCACAAGCGGAGTTGTTATCCACTCGTTCGCATGATGTGACGCATTGAAAAACGCCTCAGCCGAGCCCGCACCGATTGAAACTGCGCGAAGCGGCCTGCCCATGACGGATTTTCCGTATGTTTCCGTTCCGATAAAAGGATAGCGCAGCTTCAACCCTTCAAGCACAAGTTCATTCAGCTTGGAGGTCCACCGAACATCGGACGGCACAAGGTCAAAGCCGTACGGAATATAAATTTCCGTTCCCGGAACCAATTTCTCCGGATTCAATGCAGGATTCGCCGCCGCAATTGCGGCAATCGTTGTTCCGTAATGCTTTGCAAGGCGGTAAAACGTGTCTCCGCTGCGAATTTTTGTTGCAAACCCGCCGAGAAGGAAGGGGAGCAGAGCCTTTTTCGTGTCCCTGCCGACAATGCCGTCCGCCGCAAGCCCGAATGCAGCCTGAAACCTGCGCACCGCGTTCTGCGTGTCCGCACCGAAAATACCGTCAATTCCGTACGGTGAATTATAATATCCGCTGCGCGTGAGCGCAAGCTGCAAAAGCTCAACATCCGTGCCTCGACTGCCGTATTTCAAATTATCCATTCGCTTTTTGTCCTTTCAAGCTGCGTATTTCGGAATGCGCGAAGCAGTTGACAGAATGCCCCGCGCATATCCGCTGCCGCTGCTTAATTGTATGCGCGAAAGGAAGAAGTATGAATGCAAGGGCGGGCTGCGGTGACAGATCCTCTTCAATGAGATTCCTTCTGTTGATTCAAAATCGGGAATGCGAACCAATTCCGCATTGACCCGTGATTCAAGTATTTGATTATTTATCCGTTCCGATCAGGAACTCCGTGATTCCGTTCAGCCAATCGCCCTCATATATCTCGATAAGCCCCGCATCGGAAGCGGCGGCAAGTTTGGGATTGATGGGCAGGCGTGCGGCGGCGGGGATATTGAACCTGTGCGCCGTTTCGTCAATATGACTTCTGCCGAAAATCTCGCTGCGTTCACCGCAATGCGGGCACTCGTAATAGGACATGTTTTCAACAATGCCGAGCACGGGAATATTCATCATGCGCGCCATGTTCACGGCCTTTTCAACTATCATGGAAACGAGATCTTGCGGAGAGGTAACAACAACGATGCCTGCAATCGGCAGGGACTGGAACACCGTCAGGGGAACATCGCCCGTTCCCGGAGGCATGTCAACAAACATGAAATCGACATCGCGCCAGATGACGTCCGTGTAGAACTGTTTGACTGTTCCCGCAATAACCGGGCCGCGCCAAACCACGGGGTCGGTATCGTTTTCCAGCAGGAGGTTGATGCTCATAACATCAATGCCCGTTTTGCTTTTGCAGGGAGAATGCCGTCCTCGTTTCCGAGAGCCTTTTCATGTATGCCGAAAAGCTTGGGGATGGAGGGGCCGGTAATATCCGCATCAAGAATCGCGCTGTGCTTTCCCGCACGGTTCATGTTTACCGCAAGCAGGGAAGTGACGAGAGATTTGCCGACGCCGCCCTTGCCGCTGACAACGGCAATGACCTTTTTGATATTGCTCAGCGGATGTGCATTCACTTTAAAATCCTGCTGCTTTTGCGCACTGCTGCGGGAAGCGCAATCCACCCCGCAGGTTTCGCAATTGTGGGTACACTGTTCGCTCATTAATTGACCTTTCTCCCGCCCGCGAAGGAGCAGCCGCAGAGCGGGAATCGAATTATCTTTGCTCATTGCTATTATAACCCGAAATGCGGCTCAATACAAGGGGAACACGTGCGATATACATTCTTATTCGTCTTTTTTCATCAATCCGCAAAGCGCATCAAGGAAGCAGTCCGTACGCTCCTTGTTGAGCGAATAATACACTCTGCGGCCGATATCCGCGCTTTTGACAAGGTTTGCGCCGAGCAGAACGCTTAGGTGCTGCGAAACGGTGCAGGGTGCAAGCCCGAGATACTTTGCAAGTTCGCCCACATATGCCGAACCTTCAAGCAGCCGCAGAACGATTTTGAAGCGATTCTGTTCGCCCAAGATATCCATTATCCGTGCAACTTCGGAAACCGAGTTTTCCGCGCTTTCCGAATTGCGGCGGAAAGTGCCGAAAAGCGTGCCGATAATCGCAATCAGCCGCGAGGCACCCGCCTCCGGTGCATCCGTGCCTATGTATGCATTTGCAAACCCGATAACGGAGGGGCAGATCAGGCACTCGTCAATCGGAGAAGCATCATATTTCATTTCGCTGAGCAAAAGAGCCTTTTCATTGCCGTCGATCGGGAAAAACTCCGCAAAATCGCAGATAAGCGGCTGCCAGAGTTCGCGCTGACGCTCAAATTCGTCCGCAACGGGGCAAAGCACTTCCCGCAGCATTTGAGCATACCTTTGCGGGTCAAGCGCAGCATCTATGAGTGCGTTTTTTGTTTTTGCGGAAGCGCGCTTCCGTTCACTGCGCGAAACACCTCTGCCGCATCAACCTTTCGCCGTCCGCAAATGCCTTTTCCTGCATCTGCCCGGCAACGGCGCGGAAAATCAGACCGGGGATTTCATCAAGATTGTTTTCAATGCTTTCGAAAACCTTTTCGCGGTCGCTTTCAAGAAAAACCGTCATGCTCCGTGTGAAAAACCCTGCTATGGTTTCCGACTGGTGCATATCCCGCGCTCTGCCGCGCGGAGTGAACATGCTGAACAAAGCTGTAATTTTTTCCGGCTCCGCCGTTACGGACGCGGCAAGCCGCCGGTACAGCTCCGACAGTATCCTGCATCTTTTGCCGTACTCCTCCGCTTTTGATATGTGTTTTATATACATCGCTTCAAAGAATTCTTCAATTGAAAAATCATTCGCAATGCCGGTTAAAAAGCTGAACGCCTCACACAGCGGCAGCGGCTCATGTGTTATCATTTTTACCTCCGTTTGCAATTTTCGGTTTAATAATATCACAACTTTTGCAAAAAAGCTATTGACACGGACGCCGTTTTAAGTTATATTTTATTTACGGCAACGAATCAACATGTTTATACATGCAAACATGTTAATTCACCCGGCAAGCCTCAAGACCCCCCAATCCGTCCGGGATGCCGCAGCAACAAATCCCGCCGCGGTTCGGCAAACAAGAGTCCGCCTGCGGCGGGAGGATCCCGCCCACGCCCGTATGCGCCGGTGCAGAATGCCGTAATTGCGGGCAAGAAAATATATTTTGGAGGAAAAGATGAAAAAATCGAAGTTTAAGCTCTTTGCCGCCCTTCTGCTTGCTGCGGCAATGACTGTGCTGTCCCTGTCCGGTGCTGTGCCCGTGCTTGCGGATGAAACTGCTGCAATTTTTGCGAACGCAGCAAAATCTCCCGCCGTGCATACCGCACCCGAGGGTTATGACCAAAACGACTTTAACAAGGTTCGCACATTCCTTGAACAGACCGATTCAAACGGCATTCGCAACGGCGAAAAGCTCAATCCCGACGGTTACGATCCTGACGACCCCGAAAGTTGGGGCGCACTGTTCGTTGATGAATGGGGCTTTGAGCACGAAGCGTATTTCGATTGGGAAGAAGTGGACGGAATCAACGCATGTTTGCGATCAATCTCACCTATATAAAGGATTTTGCAGGTACGTTTGACATGAGTGGGCTTGACGCGCTTTCAACCCTTGATGTTGACGGCGGCAATTTCACCACGGCGGATCTTTCCAATTGCTATGAAATGACTCATTGCTACTTTGCAAACAGCACTTTAAGTTCCGTTAATCTTTTCAACTGCGCAAACGTTACGGAACTGTATCTTCAAGATAACGAGCTTACCGAAGTGCTGAATCTCGGCGACTGCACCTCCCTCCTCTTCCTTGATATACTCATGAACAGCGACCTTGAGGAAATTGATCTGAGCGGGTGTGAAAGAATCATTGAACACCTTGACTTTTCGCAAACAAAAATCAGTGACGTGAACGAAACCGAAATGTTCGCCCTTTGCGAATTCAGCTGCGAAAGCTCAGGCATTACGGAGCTTGATCTGCGCAACTGCAATTATCTGAACTATGTAAACTGCAATTTCTGCGATATGGACTTCCTTTATCTGCCCGAGCTGCCGAACAATCTTGCGGTCAACTGCATGGAGACCGGGCTTACGGAGCTGAACTATGAGAATTGCGGCGGAATCTATGATCTTTCCATCTCCGGCAACCCCGGCTTGACCGGCAAGCTCAACCTTGCGTCAAATCCCCACCTTATGAACGTTTCCGCCGATAACTGCGGCTTTACCGAAATTGATGCGGCCGGCTGCGAAGCATTGGAAGGGCTGGATATTTCCGGCAACAGTATTTCCGGCGTTCTCGATCTTTCGGACTGCAAACAGTTGCTTCAGCTTTACACGACCGGCAACAAATTTACCGAAATTCGCTGGCACCACAACAGCGAGTGGTACGG
>ENA-OQEN01000026-OQEN01000026.1-human-gut-metagenome-genome-assembly--contig:-NODE-26-length-50553-cov-6.832904_pt1 | contig 50553 bp, 61 predicted proteins | sample MGYA00242791_ERZ504627 | MGnify/ENA primary metagenome ERZ504627 (study PRJEB26092, sample SAMD00036316) | human gut metagenome | host: Homo sapiens | study: EMG produced TPA metagenomics assembly of... | reverse complement strand
AACCCCTGCCATTAGTTGCTACGCAAGAGCACTCTAATGGGACCGCTACCGACAAGGTGGAGGAAGGTGGGGACGACGTCAAATCATCATGCCCCTTATGACCTGGGCTACACACGTAATACAATGGTCATTAACAGAGGGAAGCAAAGCCGCGAGGCAGAGCAAATCCCCAAAAATGATCTCAGTTCGGATCGTAGGCTGCAACCCGCCTGCGTGAAGTTGGAATTGCTAGTAATCGCAGATCAGCATGCTGCGGTGAATACGTTCCCGGGTCTTGTACACACCGCCCGTCACACCATGGGAGTTTGTAACACCCGAAGTCTGTTGCCTAACCGCAAGGAGGGCGCAGCCGAAGGTGGGATAAGCGACTGGGGTGAAGTCGTAACAAGGTAGCCGTATCGGAAGGTGCGGCTGGATCACCTCCTTTCTATGGAGACTAAGTCGAAAGACTGAAATCCGGTCAGCTCAGAGAAAAGTTGTTTCAATCGTTGTTTAATTTTGAGGGTACGCGAAAAAAAGCGTAAACCTCAGATAACGGGGGTGTAGCTCAGTTGGGAGAGCACCTGCTTTGCAAGCAGGGGGTCATCGGTTCGAACCCGTTCATCTCCACCACGGTATGGGCTCATAGCTCAGGTGGTTAGAGCGCACGCCTGATAAGCGTGAGGTCGGTGGTTCGAGTCCACTTGAGCCCACCAAATTTCGAGAATCTTGAATTTTTTTGCTCGCTGCGTATCGCATACGCGACGCTCGCAAAGAAAATCCAAGCTTCAGCGAAATTTAAACCGAACGAAGTAAGCGGAAAGCTTACGGAACGCACCTTGAAAACTGAACAAAGAAGAAAGTAAATGCGAAAATGGTAAAATTTTTTTAAAGGGTAAAACTACAAGAAAATTTTGTCGTCGAGTGAAAGAACCAAAGGATAGAAGCAAAAGTCAAGCTACAAAGAGCGCAAGGGGAATGCCTTGGCACTGGGAGCCGACGAAGGACGTAGCGATCTACGATAAGCCACGGTGAGCCGAAAGCAGGCATCGACCCGTGGATTTCCGAATGGGGCAACCCGGCTGAATAGAACTCAGTCAACATACGGTGAATAAAATAGTCGTATGTAGGGAACCGCCTGAACTGAAACATCTAAGTAGGGCGAGGAAAAGAAATCAACCGAGATTCCGCAAGTAGTGGCGAGCGAACGCGGAAGAGGCCAAACCGAGAGTAGTAATACTTTCGGGGTTCGGACAGCGGACGGTATGCTGAAGGTTAGCAGAAGGACATGGGACGGTCCACCAAAGAGAGTGAGAGTCTCGTATGCGAAAACTGAAAGCAGCCAGCTGAATCCAGAGTACCGCCGGACACGTGAAACCCGGTGGGAATATGGGGGGACCATCCTCCAAGCCTAAATACTACCCAGTGACCGATAGCGTATAGTACTGTGAAGGAAAGGTGAAAAGAACCCCGGGAGGGGAGTGAAAAGAACCTGAAACCTTGTGCTTACAAGCACACAAAGCACGTCAACGTGTGATGTGGTACCTTTTGTAGAATGGTCCGGCGAGTGAATGTAACTGGCGAGGTTAAGTCTTAAGGAACGGAGCCGAAGCGAAAGCGAGTCTGAATAGGGCGTCTTAGTCAGTTGTATTCGACCGAAACCGGGTGACCTATCCATGTCCAGGATGAAGTTAAGGTAAAACTTGATGGAGGTCCGAACCACGGTCGTTGAAATGCCCGGGGATGAGATGTGGATAGCGGAGAAATTCCAATCGAACCCGGATATAGCTGGTTCTCTCCGAAATAGCTTTAGGGCTAGCCTCGACTGAACATTACCGGAGGTAGAGCACTGAATGGGCTAGGGGCCGAGAGGTTACTGAACCCTATCAAACTTCAAATGCCGGAAAATGATAGTCGGGAGTCAGACTGCGTGAGATAAGTTTCGTAGTCGAAAGGGAAACAGCCCAGACCCACAGCTAAGGTCCCAAAGTACGGTTAAGTGGAAAAGGATGTGGAGTTGCACAGACAACCAGGATGTTGGCTTAGAAGCAGCCACTCATTAAAAGAGTGCGTAATAGCTCACTGGTCGAGTGACTCTGCGCCGAAAATTTAACGGGGCTAAATCGTACACCGAAGCTTGGGAATATCAGTATTCTTCATGGACTTGCTAAGGAAAGACACAATGCACGAAGTGCCATCAAATTGTCCGGAAGGATAAAGCGAGCTTGTGAAGAATAACTGATATTGGTAGGAGAGCGTTGAATGCGGGGTGAAGTCAGAGCGAAAGCGCTGGTGGACTGCATTGAAGTGAGAATGCCGGAATGAGTAGCGAGATTTATGTGAGAATCATAAAGGCCGAAAGACTAAGGTTTCAGAAGGAAGGTTCGTCCGCTTCTGGTTAGCCGGGAGCTAAGGTGAGGCCGAAAGGCGTAGCCGATGCACATACGGTGGAGATTCCGTAGCCGTCGAAATATTTAAGCAAAGGGACACTTATGAAGGGCATGACCCGGGCGATGGTAGCCCCGGGCGTAAGGGACCGAAAACAAGTAGGGAAGCATGTTTGGATTAAGGCGAGAAAAGCTTTGTGTATATATTAGACGTCCGTACCGCAAACCGACACAGGTAGTCAGGAAGAGGATTCTAAGGCCAACGGGAGAAGGGTAGTTAAGGAACTCGGCAAATTGACCCCGTAACTTCGGGATAAGGGGCGGTGCGTAAGCACCCGCAGTGAATAGGTCCAGGCGACTGTTTATCAAAAACACAGCTCTCTGCTAAATCGAAAGATGACGTATAGGGGGTGACACCTGCCCGGTGCTGGAAGGTTAAGAGGAGGAGTGCAAGCTCCGAATTGAAGCCCCAGTAAACGGCGGCCGTAACTATAACGGTCCTAAGGTAGCGAAATTCCTTGTCGGGTAAGTTCCGACCCGCACGAATGGTGTAACGATCTGGACGCTGTCTCAACTGCCCACCCGGCGAAATTGTAGTACCGGTGAAGATGCCGGTTACCCGCGGCAAGACGGAAAGACCCCATGGAGCTTTACTGTAACTTGATATTGGGTCTTGGTATTCTATGTACAGGATAGGCGGGAGACTGTGAAACATACACGCCAGTGTATGCGGAGTCACCCTTGGATACCGCTCTTAGAGTACTGAGATTCTAACCTGCGGCCGTGAATCCGGTCGGGGGACATTGTCAGGTGGGCAGTTTGACTGGGGCGGTCGCCTCCTAAAAGGTAACGGAGGCGCTCAAAGGTTAGCTCAGCACGGTCGGAAACCGTGCCTCTGAGTGCAAACGCAAAAGCTAGCCTAACTGCGAGGCTGACGGGCCGAGCAGTAACGAAAGTTGGAGTTAGTGATCCGGCGGTATGTGAATGGAAATGCCGTCGCTCAACGGATAAAAGCTACCCTGGGGATAACAGGCTGATCTCCCCCAAGAGTCCACATCGACGGGAGGTTTGGCACCTCGATGTCGGCTCATCACATCCTGGGGCTGAATTCGGTCCCAAGGGTTCGGCTGTTCGCCGATTAAGTGGTACGCGAGCTGGGTTCAGAACGTCGTGAGACAGTTCGGTCCCTATCTGTCGTGGGCGCAGGATATTTGAGGAGCGCTGTCCTTAGTACGAGAGGACCGGGATGGACGCACCTCTGGTGCACCAGTTGTCACGCCAGTGGCACAGCTGGGCAGCTATGTGCGGAACGGATAAACGCTGAAAGCATCTAAGCGTGAAGCCGCCTCCAAGATAAGATATCCCATAGCATAAGCTAGTAAGACCCCTCATGGACTAAGAGGTTGATAGGCTGCATGTGTAAGCGCGGTGACGCGTTTAGCTTGGCAGTACTAATAGGTCGAGGGCTTGACTTTGTTTCCTTTCGTTCATTACTTGCTTCCTTTGTTCAGTTTTCAGGGTGCGTAACTCAAAATGCACCTTTCTTGAGACTCATCTTTTGATGGGTCTTTTTTTATTGTAAGAATAAACAAAGCTTGATCTGAAAAATTTGTTCAAGTATACAAAATGTGACCGCTTATGACATTTTTGCTTGAAATAAAATTTGGCGTATGTTATTATGAAAATGTAATAATGCTCTGCAATAAAATCGATGGAGAACTGAAATAAGGGGGATTTGATTCTTTGCGTCGTACATATTCATTGTTGTTTCGGGAATTTAAAAGTAATTTGATATTGAAAATAATATACATTATATATGTACTGTTGTCGGCTGCCGTGGCAATTTTCGCTTTGTTGGAAATGATTATTGAAGCTCCCTTTGAAGCTTTTTTTGGCGGCATTCAATTTGTTTTACTTCTTAGTCTTTTGCATTTAGTTTTTTATTCGCTCGTTTCGTATGAATTTTGTTGTTCCGATCGAGCTGTGGGCTTCGACGAATGTGCCCGTGCAATGGAAACAGGCAAATCGCAGTTGATATTAGGCAAGATATTTGTGCTGATGAGTCTCGCAGTTCCGGTTTTAATCATAAGTATAGCCGCAACGATTGTCGGAGCAATTATTGGGCATGTCGGAGCGGCGTTTTTTCAGATTTTGATACATTTGATTCTTAATCTCGCGATTCTTCCCATAGTAGGTATTTTATTTGGCGCGGTATTGGCGTGCGGAGCAAAGCGTGGGTCGGCATATATTATAATATCGGTGGTTACACTTCTGTCAACTCCGCTGGTGGGTGCTTGGTGTGTCACTATATATAAGGCGACCGGCTTTTCGGCGAGCGTATTAACGCGCCTGTTTCCGTTTATGACGCCTTCAATTATGTTAATTTCGCCTGATTTGGCATACGGATATTCGCTCAGACCGTACAGGATTTTTGCCTATGCAGTGTGGATTCTTGTTCTTTGCGCCGTTTTGTTTTTCTATATCTCCAAGGAACGAGGAAAAAAGAAACGGCTGTTCTCTGCTGTAGTTTGTTTAGCGACGGGACTGTGCCTGCTCCCGTTTGTGTTCAGAAGCAATTCGGATGTTATATATGATGACATGAACAGCGAGGGTGCCGGTCGCGAAATCAGCTATTATGAGAGAAATAAGATAACCCTCCGGATGCCTGCCCCGAGTTCAAAATAACTTCATACGATATGGAGCTGAAGCTCAGCAATGTGCTTCATGCCGATGTCAAGGTCTCGGTGTCTCCAAGTGATTTGGATATCTACGGCTTTACGCTCTACCACGGATACAAAGTCAAAGAAGTCAAAGATGAGAGCGGCAGGGCGCTGAAATTCAAGCAGACCGGCGATTGGATAGAGGTTGAGACGGCGGGTGAGATTTCGTCGCTCACATTCACTTACAGCGGATATTCCAACACTCATTACAGCAACGGACAGGGCGCGGCTCTGCCGGGAACATTTGCTTATTATCCCCGCGCAGGTTATGTAGTGTGTGCTGATGCTGACGGATATGAGCGTTTGACGCTTGACGAGCCGACGCAGTTCGATGTAAAAATTAAAAACCGCAAGAAGTTTTTCACAAACCTTGACCGCACCGGGAAAAATATGTTTTCCGGCAAAACTACCGGACTGACAATTGTCGGCGGATTCTATAAAGAGGATAAAATAGGCGACACGAACCTTGTCTATACATCTGTCGGCAGGGATGTCAATGAAATAAAGAAAGTGTTTTCGAATCTGATGCAGACATATGACAGATCGTTTAATACTATTATGGTCGCCGAGTTGCGTGAAGGCAAATACCTGCGCGATTACGGGGATACGCTTGTTTTTACCGGCATGTCCTTGACGGGGATAGAAATGGACTATTTCCTGTCACAGATTCCCGAAAGCAGAGGGGATTTCGGCTTGCAGGCTTATGTCTTTGAATATATGCGCGATACATTTGCAAGCTATGCGGCGGGTGACAAAAGCATAGGTATGAACACCCGTTATGTCCGCGTGGAGGCGGCGGCCGATAAGTACGGCGACGAATATTGCAGAAAAGCGATAGACAAATATCTGTATGACGAGAGCGACACACGCACGCCCGACGAATTCATTGACGATCTGAACAGAGGTACTGAAAATGTTGAAAATTGACGGACTTATTTATAAATTCGGAAAGAAAGCGGCGGTCGACTGCCTGTCATTTGAGTTTACGAATGGCGTATACGGCCTGCTCGGACCGAACGGCTCGGGCAAAACAACGCTCATGCGCTGCATAACAGGGCTCTATAATGTCAAGGGCGAGCACATTTTCTATAACGGCAAGCCGGTTGAAAAGGACAAAAGTTTTTCGCGCCATGTCGCTATCTGCCGCAGAAATTCGGGATGTATCAGCACCTGACTCTGAACGAGATGCTGCTGCTCATAGCCAACATGAAGGGGCTCGATGACAAGTCGGCGCGCGAGGGAGTTGAAAAAGCACTCGGGTTAGTTAACCTCACCGACTGCGCCGAAAAGAAGGTCAAAGCGCTCTCCGGCGGAATGGTTCGCCGCGCGGGAATAGCCCAGACTCTGCTCGGAGACCCGGATATTCTCATTTTTGATGAGCCGACCGCGGGACTCGATCCCGAGGAACGCCTGCGCTTTCAGAGCATTATCTCCGAGATAAAGAAAAACAAAATAATTCTTATCTCGACGCATATTGTCGAAGATGTCCATGCGGTGTGCGAGACTGTTGCGGTAATGCGAGACGGCAAGATAATAAAAAGCGGCACGCGCGAGGAGATGGCAGCGTGCGCCGAGGGCAAAACATATATCATAGACATGGACGATCTACCGAAATTCAAAGAGCCTTATTATAAGCAGAAGCAGTTCGACAGCGACGGAAAGTACTACCTGCGCCTTGTCAGCAGTGCGCCGCAGGATTTTGCGCCCGTCAAGCCGAATGTCGAGGACGGATACATATGCGCGCTCAAAGGAATATGAAGCTGTTGCTTCAGAGACAAAAATATCTGATCAAAAACATGGGCGCCCTCATGCCCGTTCCGATAGCGGCGATTTATGTGCTGGCTCTGCCGCTGTGTATTGTGCAGAGCAGAAACGGCAACGCGGAAGAGCTGCGCTCATTCGTATCGCAGTTTTCGCAGGGCGTTTTTTCGGTGCTCTCCGTCTGGTGGGTTATATTCGGCGTGCGCGAATATTTTGAGGCGGACGGCTGCGAAGTCCTGTTTCTCCACAACAGGCGCGGATTCCTGCCGGATGCAATTCTATTTTATCTGCTGTTTGCCGTTTCGGCGGCGCCGTTCTATATAATCATGAACGCGGTTGCGGGGATATCGCTGTTTGCGCTTCTCCACCTGCTGCTCAGCGGCATATTCTGTTTCGGATTGGTCTATTTTCTGATGTTCCTGACCCATTCGACAGCCATCACGCTCATGACGCTGTTTATCTACTCGCTCGGTGGAATGCTCATTTATCGCAGCCATCCGATCTTCCCTTTCTGCTATGACCTCAACAATGCCACGGCGGAAAACTGCCTGGAATTCTATCTTCCGCTTGCGCTGATCGGCATTCTGCTGATTGCCGCAGGACAAATTGTAATTTCAAAAAACACAAGATATCATCAGTAAAATCCTCCGTAATTTCATAAAGACCCCCGACGCAAATGCTGCGCCGAGGGTCATTTTATTTGAACAGATTTTTCGTATAACTCGCCGATCTTCCGCCGATGCGTTTGTCTCCGGCGGCGGTTTGGCTTGACAGTTGCTTATATAAAGTTTCGAGTATTCCGCCTATAATCAGATTTGCCGCCATCAGCCCGAGCGCCTGCCCGGATGTTGGAGCTGAATGAACAGCTTCGCTCCGTGGCGGTGGATGCGCTCGGCGAGCTCGGAGAGCGGCTTGATGTGATAGTCGTGGCTGACGGCGAGCTGCGCGAATGCGCCCACGCCGGTTTGATCGTTGACTCGGGTTATCTCGGTTATGATAAGTCCCGTGCCGCCCTTGGCGCGCTCCTCGTAGTAGTCTATCATTTTCTTCGTTGGCTTTCCGTCAAACTGGCCGAAGCCCATGAGCATGTGCGCCATGACGACGCGGTTCTTTATTTCGCATGAGCGATGTTCATCGGCGTGTTAAGTATATTGCTCATTTCGTCACGCTCTCTTTACTGCTATTTTTTTCTGCTTGAAAGCCTTGAACTTTATTTTTCGGAGTAAAAGATATGCGGTTTTAACTAACGGCAAGAATATCATCAGCACCTTTGCAAATCGGAACATTGCACAGGAGCTGACGCTTTTGCCCTTTTCAATGCAATGGTGTCGATCACAACGGGGTAGAGTCGGATGAACTGAATGTTATCGGGCAATTAACGCCTTGTTTTATCTTCGATTATATAGCATATTAAATAGTATCAGAAATGCACAGTTAAGTCAATTTTATTTATAAAAATTTATCGATTTTAACGATAGCAAATAACCGCGGAAATCAAAAAATGATTCCTGCGGTTAGTCACTTATCATATCGGGGCAGTCGGTGCGGTTCAGGAGATAGTCGACGGATACATTATAGAAGTCGGCGATTTTTGAAATTGTCTCAAGCGGAATGTCCCGCTGCCCGTTTTCGTAGCGGGAGTAGCAGACCTGCGAACAGTTGAGATAATCTGCGAGATCCTGCTGCTTGAGATCCCTGTCCTCCCGAAGATCCCGTATTCTTGAATAAACCATATAATAGAAGCTCCTGAAAAAATATATATCAATTGTATTTTATCAGGTCAAACCAATTGGCATATATACCATATTGGTATATAATGGCTTTAAAATTACTTCTAACAATATCTCACAAAACACCGAATAATTAAATTAAAGAAAATAAGACGGTTATTTATCCTCAAAAATTACCAGTTATACAAAGTGTATTCCATTTTGAATATAAAAGTGCTATTGTATTCCCGAGGTGACAATAAATATAGCCGCGGCATCAACGGAACGACAAATTTCGCGGCTCATCTATAAGCCTGAGCAGGTAATCAGCGGCAGATCCCCGTATTAATCGGCATTGAGATTTTGTGGCGTTTGGTGCGGGCATAATCGGCAATCTTGCGGATACGGATAAAGATTCAGAAGTGTGTTGATTATCAACAACGAAGTACATAAGTTACATAAAATATAAGTTTTTAAACCGGCTGAATTTGGGTGAGGAACAATCATTTATGATAATAACACGACAAATCAAAGAAACTGTACCCCTAATGTTTTCACCGGCACCTCCTGAACAGGGCGGAATCCTCGGAATGAAGGACGGTGTTATCAGCGCTTTTGTTCTGGACAATTCTGAGCAGAAAACCGAAAGTGCGGAATATTCTCCGAATACTCAATTCCTGAACAGACAAATTGAAAAATGGGCTGATGAAGGAATTGAGTTTTGCGGGATTTTACATAGTCATCCTTCCGGGCAGACAACTCTTTCCGGCTCGGATATGGAGTATATTAAAGAGTTGTACCATGTTAATCTCTGGCTTGAAAAAACATACTTCCCTTTGATAATAGACGGATGTGACATGATTGTTTATGCTGTTGAAAAAAGCAATGGGAAAATAGAGGTAAAAAGAACACAACCTGAAATAATTGACTGAATATATGTCGAAGAATCATTATCGCAAGAGCTTTTTGCGATGTGATAAGATAAGTTCACAAGGTAAGGAATAAATTGCAATGACAAAACCGGAGTAAGGTCAATGCCATTTGCAAAATGTCTTACACCTTGCAGACCGTAGAAAAGGAGGCGACGAATATGGAGAAAATTAATGCCTGTCAGCTCCCCGAAGGTAAGCTCTGCGGACATAATTGCGCTGATGGCTGCATCTATTGGGATCCGTACAAGAGAGACAGCAACGGAAGACAGTACTGCAGCTGGTACAGCTCATACTATTATCCCAGAGAGCGTCAGGGATGTCTTTCTTATAAGGACTGATGACGGTAAAAGTTGCCGCAGCCCTGACCGGTTGCGGCAATGATTTTCACAATAGGGAGAATTAACATGCTTTTTAGAAAAAGAAAACAGGAGGAAAAACCTGCTACTAAAGAAGTGAAATCGGCTAATACTTCGGCCGCTTCTAATGACTCAGAGAAAACAGATGAAACAGATCTGGATCTTGGAGATATGATTAAAGCGTGTGATTATTATGCTGGAACCGAAAACGAGTCATTTTTGGTGAAATTGCTTGCAGATTGTTTATATGATGGTTCTAATGGAATTGCCCAAGATTTGGATATGGCGTGGTCTTATTATGAGCGTCTTTCAAATCTCAATAAGGCTGCGGGCTTTTTTGGAATGGGAAAAACTGATATAATGATAAGCCTGGAAAGAAATGACAGTTTTCGTTTCTCGTTGGGTATAAACAGAGTGTATAAGGCATATAACTCGGAAATCAGGATGCGGTTAAAATACTTGCTGTTACTGCTGAGAGCGGTATGTTTGAAAATATATCCACTCTTGAGGAAATGATTAAGTTTTGCGAAGAATGTAATGATGTTAAGATGTAAGATTTCAAGGCAGTGTAAAGTTAAAATAGAAGAATAGCTCACAAAAGCGCGGGGAAGCTATCGCGAAGCGACTGAAGGATTTGTTTTGCTCCGCTCAAGCAAGTAGGCGGTAGGAGACAGGAAAGAACACGCCCCAACCGCTTCCTAATTTCTAGTTGGTCTCCGCATCGTAGCTTAACACAGCGTTGCGCTGTGCAGATAAAGAATTTTTTGGGGGGGGGAGGATGTATAATGGGCTATTAGCATTGGCACGATTTGGATGATTAAAAAGCAATACAAAATGGGTGGAAAATGATTTGAAAATCTTTTACTAAAGGAGATGTTAAAATGAAAAAACGCAGATTGCTGAAAGCACTTTCTTTGATTCTTGCGTTAATTCTGAGCTTTTCGATAATACCGATTGCGGTATTTGCTGCCAGCGAAACGACCGTTGATGGAGAAAATATATATAATGAATATCTTTCGTTAAATGTCAAGAAGTCAAATGGTCATTTCTCTATAGGCACAACCGGAGGAAATCCGGATTTGAGTACGGATGACAACAAGAAACTGTTGTTTGGTTGGCCGGATAGTTGGTCTTCCTATACTACAATAGTTGTTGATGACAACATATATAAGTATGGTGATAACGGTTTTGTTGAGTCTCCGAGCTTTAGCGCCAAAGATGGAGCTGTTCTGGTTGCTAAGTACGGAGACATTGAAGTGCGCCAGCAAATAAATATAGTTGAAAACAACTCCACAAACAGAAAAGACGTTGTTCAAATTAGTTATGTTGTAACGAACAAAGGAACAAAGTCACATGATTTCGGCACAAGAATAATGCTTGATACCATGCTTGGGTCTAATGACGATGCTCCTTTTAGAGTGCCCGGTCACGGTTCAATTACGACGCAGACTGAATTTGAAGGGAGCGATATTCCGCAGTATTGGCAGGCGTTCGACAGCCTTGATAATCCTAAGGTCGTTTCTCAGGGGTCTTTTTTGCGTACAACCGTAAATAAACCGGACAAGGTTCAGTTTACCAACTGGAGTAAAGTCTATAATAATCCTTGGAATTGCCCTGTGACTGCCGGTGAGTCAAACGGAGACAGTGCTGTAACTATCACATGGAACAAGAAAGCCCTCAAAGCCGGCGAGACAAGAACATATACCACGCACTATGGCTTGAGCGAACTTGTCCAGGATAACAGACCGCCTCTGCTTGTCAGTATCTATGGCGACAGCACTCTGTCTCTTGAGAACGGTCAATATTCGCCCAATCCGTTTGATGTTACGGTTTATATCAAAAACATAGGCAGCGGAATAGCCAAGAATCCGTGGATCGAGATATCATTCCCCGGTGATAATCTTACAACAAACGGAATGAAGCGTGTGAGGATAAGCCTTAATGATATTGGAAGAAACGAAGAACTTCAGCAAAGCTGGAAAGTTACAGCAAAAAATGTAAGCCAAGATACCCATGAGGTTATCAATATAACTGTTGGCGCAGATAATACCGAGACGAAAACGGTATCAAAATATATTACCATCGGCGCTCGGAAAAAACAACGAAATAAAGTGGGGCAAAAAGACTTGGCTCGGTTCTTGGAGCGGCGAAGATAATCTTAGCTTCTTGAATCAGGAAGAGGACTTTTTCAAAACAGACATTTGGGGCAATTGCAAGAATATGTATTACGAACTTGATGACAATTACTTCTATTCTCTGGTTGCCGGGATGGAACCAACTGTTATAGAATATATTGGAAATCAGCGCAATGAAAAATGGGGTGGGTCGTGCTATGGAATGAGTGTTGTTGTGTCCTTAATGAAAGATGGGCAATTGACACCTAGCTATTGGCAGAAACGCGCTAAAGTAGCACATGACCTGAAAGCTCCCAAAAACAGCGCGACAGTAAGAAATCTTATTAATTACTATCAACTCTCGCAGCATTTACCAGATGCTGTTGATTTGACCGGTACATATATTAAAATGCCGGAAAGAGAAATTCTCAAACAAATCGTTGTGGATTGCCAAAAAGTTCAAAACGGCGGGCTGCCGGTAGTAATATCATATTGGTGGGCATCTAATGAGATAAAAGAAGAAACTGGCGAGCATGAACAACATGCTCATGCTGTGATAGGCTATCATGTGGACAGGGTTAATCATGATAGAACCGGTGAGAACAGTTATAGAATTTCTATCTGTGACCCTAATGAAAGCAGTTGGAAGTATTTGTACATAAGCTCTGATTATTCTAAGTGGTGCTATGATGGACTGGATGACGACCGGGATGGCATTTGGACAAAGGATGGTGTCGAACAAAAGAGGATAAAGGCGGTGCGTTCTGCTTGAACTGGATAGATATAAGAAATCCTGAAACTGGAGTTGACAGATCAAGACTTAAAATTATAATTCAAATTTCATAGATAGCTATATTGCTGCAGGCTATGCCGTTTTAGATTCGACTGGTAAAAAAATAGAAGGGAAAAAAACGGTTAACGAATCCGGACAGGAAATAACATATCTTCCGGACGGAAATCAATTTACGATTGTGCCTGATGACGGAAGCAACGAAATCGATGCATCGTTAGTCCTCAAAGATTGTTCGACTACGGTAAAGGCGACTAATGCTGATAAAGTTACCGTCAATAAGAACGGTAGCGTTGCATTCAAGGGCGATTCGTCAGATTGCGACATAAGTCTTACTCTCAACTCTTCGCTTTCAACGCTGCTTGGTATACGGTTAATCTAAAAGGTTCTGATATCAATGACTATGAAATGAAACCGACATCTGAAGGTGTTTTGGTTTCCGGCAGCAATCTCAAGAACACGCAGATAACAGCCAATAATCTTGAACAGACCGTCTATGTTGATGTTTCTACCGATGCTACCTCCGTTTTGCTTAGAGATGAAGGAAACGGAAAAGTGGGCGTGTATACCGACGAAGATGGAGACGGAAAATACGAAACCAAGATTGCAGAGGGCGGTGAAGACAAACCTGTAACAGAAGAACAGTCCCTGTTCCTGAAAATATTTAAAGTTGTAGGCAATATTTTACTGATACCCTTTAAGTTGATCCTCGCGCTTATAAGAGCAATAATCAATCTGTTCAAATAATTCTTCGGCAAATAATTCAACACCTACAATCTCTATATATGAGTGCCGCCGCCTGGGCTTTTGCAGGCGGCGGTGTTTTGCTTTGCGGCTCAAAATAAACCTCAAAATATGATAGAATTTTCGGCTTTGCTGTGCTATAATATAGAAGATTATACTGGCATATACTGTCACTACTGCTTTAGGAGTGTTTTTGTTGCAGACAAATGTTGATTCGCTGAAAATAAACTACATGGACAAAGGCTCGGGCGAGCTTGTGGTTCTGCTGCACGGCTGGGGCTCGAACATAGAGCTTTTCGAAAATATGTCCGAACTGCTCGCGCACAAATATCATGTTGTCGCGCCCGACATGCCCGGCTTCGGGCTGTCCGACGAGCCGAAAGAGCCCTGGCGCGTCGATGATTATGTCGATTTCGTGCTGAAATTTCTTGAGCCGTTCGCGCCGAAGAAGGTGACTTTTTTGGGCCACTCGTTCGGCGGCAGGGTCATCATAAAAATGGCGAGCCGCGATTTGCCGTTTGAGATCGAAAAGGTCATTCTGGTCGACTCGGCGGGAGTCAGGCCGAAAAAGACGGCGGCGCAGAAGATAAGACAGCGCAACTATAAAATAGGCAGAAAGATTCTTGAAACCGCGCCCGTAAAGGCGCTGTTCCCCGACGCACTCGAGGAGTTCCGCCGCAGCCACGGCTCTGCCGATTATAACAGCGCAACGCCTGTTATGCGTCAAACGCTTGTCAACACGGTCAACGAGGATCTCGTGGAATATATGCCGAATATGAAGATGCCCGTTTTGCTGGTATGGGGCGAGAACGACGACGCAACGCCGCTGAGCGACGCGAAATTGATGGAGCAGCTCATGCCCGACGCCGGACTCGTCACCCTCAAGAACTGCGGACACTATTCGTTCCTTGAACAGCAGTTCACCTTCAACAAGGTGCTCGCATCATTCATGGAGATAGACTGACCGACACAACAGCTTTTGTGAAAGGATTGATCTTTTAAATGACGATATTTTCCGAAGTGCTTATTTTTGCGGCGTTTTGGCTGTTCGCAGTGCTCTCGATGCTGTTTTATATGCATATGTTCCAGCTGAATTCATACCGCGCCGACGATCAGTGGCACTGGCTCTTAAAGAATCGCGGCAAGGCGGTTCCGCTTGCGCTGCCGTTTATCGGCGCTGTTATAGGCGTTATCTGCGGGAAGAATGCCGGCATGATAGTCTGCGCCGTGTTCATTTTGCTCGCGTGCCTGTTCTATAAGCCGAAGAAAGCTAAGAAGCCGCTGAAATATACCCCCAGAGTCAAGCGTATGCTCGTCACCGTCGCTGTGCTCTATATTGCCATGACGGTTCTTCTCGCGGTGTTCGCATCCGGGCGCATAACGGCGCTTGTCGTCGGTCTTGTTGCCGCAGCTTCGCCGTTTGTCATAATTCTCGCCAATATTATAAATAAGCCTATCGAGCTTTCGATAAACAGATATTACACGAACGACGCGAAAAAAATGCTTGCCGCCTGCCCGAATCTTACAGTTATCGGCGTCACCGGAAGCTACGGCAAAACGAGCGTCAAGTTCTACCTCAACACTCTTCTCAAGGCAAAATACAATGTCCTCATGACCCCCGAGAGCTACAACACTCCCATGGGCGTCGTCAAGACCGTGCGCGGTTCGCTCAGAGCGACGCACGAAATCTTCATCTGCGAGATGGGCGCGAAATATGTCGGCGATATCAAAGAGCTGTGCGATATAGTCCACCCGAAGCACGGCATAATAACCTCGATAGGGCCTCAGCATCTCGAGAGCTTCAAGTCTCTTCAGAATGTTATCAACACGAAGTTCGAGCTCGCCGACGCACTGCCGAAGGACGGCATGCTGTTTTTGAACGGCGACAATGAATATATAGCCGAAAGAGCGCCCGACGGCGCGATAACCTACGGACTTAACTCCGACAGCAAGTATAAAGCGAAGCTTATCAGCGTTGGCGACAAGGGCACTACTTTTGAAGTCACAACGCCCGACGGCGAAAAAGAGGAGTTCACGACAAAGCTCATCGGCACCCATAACTGCCTGAATATCCTCGGCGCGATAGCAGTTTCGCATGAGCTGGGCATCTCGCTCGCCGAGCTGCGCCCGCAGGTGCGCCGCCTCGAATCCGTGCCGCACCGCCTCGAGCTATCAAAGCGCGTCGGCATGACGCTTATAGACGACTCGTATAACTCAAACCCGAGCGGAACAAAGGCGGCGCTTGAGACTCTGAGCTTCTTCGAGGGCGAGAAGATTCTTGTCACGCCCGGCATGGTCGAGCTTGGCGACAAGCAGGAGGAATACAACTGCGAATTCGGCAGAAACGCCGCCACAGTCTGCGACTATGTGGCTTTGGTAGGCGAGAGGCAGACGAAGAGCATATACAAAGGTCTTATCGAGGCAGGCTTTGACGAGTCGCACATATTTGTGTCTCCCGCGCTCGGCGATGCGCTCGCAAAGGTCGGCGCGATAAGAACGGATAAAAAGAAGATCGTCCTGCTCGAAAACGACCTTCCCGACAATTATTAATGGGGGTATTCCTATGAAGATAAAGCTTGCAGTCATGTTCGGCGGCAGAAGCGTTGAGCATGAGATTTCCGTCATTTCCGCCATTCAGGCGATCCACGCGGTAGATAAAGACAAATACGATGTTATCCCGATCTATATCACAAAGAACAACGAGATGTATGTCGGCGAGCATATCAACGAGATCGAGGCTTATAAAAATATCAATGCGCTTATCGCGGAGAGCACGCGCGTGAATCTCGTCAACGACGGCGACCGCACGCTGATAGTCAGATATCCGCACAAGGCTTTTGCAAAGGATGTTATTGATTATATCGACGTCGCGTTCCCGATAGTCCACGGCACTAATGTTGAGGACGGCACTTTGCAGGGCTATCTCCAGATGCTCAATCTTCCGTATGTCGGTTGCGACGTTATCTCGTCGGCGGTCGGAATGGATAAATATGTTATGAAGACCGTCTTTAAAGATAACGGCATCCCCGTGCTCGACTGCGTTTGCGTCGATGCGGAGGACTATGACGCCGACCCGGAAAAGATAATTGCGGATATCGAAAAGAAATTCAGCTATCCCGTTATCGTCAAGCCGATAAACCTCGGTTCGAGCATCGGCATCAGCAAGGCACATGACACCGACGGACTTGAAAATTCACTCTCGAACGCGTTCGACTATGCGGACAGAGTCCTTGTCGAGCCTGCGATAGAGAACCTGCGCGAGATAAATTGCTCCGTCCTCGGCGACAGACATTCGGCGCGCGCTTCCGTCTGCGAAGAGCCGCTCAATGCGACGGATATCCTGAGCTATGAAGATAAATATATCGGCAACGCCTCGAAATCCGGCTCGAAGGGCATGGCGTCGACCCAGCGCAGAATTCCCGCCGATATCCCGAAAGAGATCGAAAACGAGATACGCGAGATGGCGGTCAAGGCGTTCAGAGTGCTCGGATGCAGCGGCGTGTCGCGTATAGATTTCATGATCGACGCCTCGACCGGCAAGGTTTGGCTCAACGAAATAAACACGATTCCCGGCTCGCTCTCGTTCTACCTCTGGGAGCCTCTTGGAGTCAAATATACCGAGCTTATAGACGAGATGATATCGCTCGCCATGAAGCGTGAACGCGAGCGCGAATCGATAACCTATTCGTTCGACACCAATGTGCTCTCGGGCATAAAGCTCGGCGGCAAAAAGACAGGCAAGATGTAATTTCAGGCTATGGCGCGCCGCGCGTTTCACGGCGCCGCGCGAGCCTGCGGCTCGCACTGCGCGGCTTCGCCCGCGCGGCGCGCCGAAGAAAGGAAGTCTCATTATGGCAGTATTCAAGCCTTCAGGGCAGTAAGACCCATCCCCGAATATGCATCGCGTGTTGCGGCTCTTCCCTATGATGTTATGAACAGCGACGAAGCCCGCGATATGGTAAAGGGCAATCCCTATTCGTTCCTCCATGTCGACAAGGCGGAGGTCGATCTGCCCGTCGGCACGGAGCTCTATTCCGAAGCTGTCTACAACAAGGCGGCGGAAAATCTCCAAAAGCTCGAAACCGACGGCATCTGCAAGCAGGACAAGTCGGATTGCATGTACATATACCGTCAGATAATGGACGGCAGAAGTCAGACGGGTCTCGTCGCTGCGTGTCGATAGACGACTATATGAACAATGTCATAAAAAAGCATGAGCTGACCCGCGCCGACAAGGAGCAGGACAGAATAAATCATGTCGATTATTGTGACGCGAACACAGGACCTATTTTCCTTACTTACAGAGACAACGCCACGATCGGCGATATCGTCAAGGCGTGGCAGGCGGAGCATGAGCCGGTCTATGATTTTGTCTCCGACGGCGTCGCCCAGACAGTCTGGGTCATCGACTGCCCCGAGACGATAAAGAAACTTTCGTCTCTCTTCGCGGGCATCGATTCGCTCTATATCGCTGACGGTCATCACCGCGCCGCCTCGGCTGTCAAAGTCGGCAAAAAGCGCAGGGAGCAGAACCCCGGTTATACCGGAAATGAGGAGTTCAACTTCTTCCTCGCCGTGCTGTTCGCGCAGAGCGAGCTTGCGATAATGGACTACAACAGAGTCATAAAAGACCTAAACGGTCTGACTCAGGATGAGTTTATAGCAAAAATAAGCGAAAGCTTCGCTGTTGAAGCCGCGCCCGAGTCGCCTTATAAGCCGCAGGAGAAGCATACATTCGGAATGTACCTCGGTGGAAAGTGGTACAAGCTCACCGCAAAGGACGGCACTTTCGATGCGTCCGACCCGGTCGCAGCGCTCGATGTTTCGATACTTCAGCAGAACCTCATCTCTCCTGTGCTCGGAATAGACGATCCGCGAACCGACAAGAGGATTGACTTCGTCGGCGGCATACGCGGCCTTAAAGAGCTCGAGCGCAGGGCGCAGAGCGACATGTGCCTCGCATTTTCGATGTTCCCGACGACCGTTGACGACCTTATGAATATAGCCGACGCGGGTAAGATAATGCCGCCGAAATCGACATGGTTCGAGCCGAAACTGCTCAGCGGTCTGTTTGTGCATAAGCTTAAATAAGGGATGAAAACATGGTAAGATACAAGACCGAACCCGGCGAAAAGGAGCAGAAAATCCTCGCAGAAATTTCGCTCAACACGCCGAACAATCTGAAAAGGCGCAAGGTGACTTCTGCAGTTTCGGCGGTTCTCTGTGTCATATATGCGGCGTTCGCCGTGTGGATGTTCATACGCGGTTTTGTTGATAACGGATTCCTGCTGCTCGGCTTTGCTGTGCTTTTTCTGCTGATAATTTTGTTTTCTAAAAAAATTTCAGCTCAGCATAATGCAAAAGGTTATGAAAAAGAAAAACAATGCTGTTTCGGGCGGAACTTTGGAATATGTCATTGACGATGACGGCGTGGCGATAACTTCGCCGCTCGGCACGGGCAAAAACAACTGGTCGGCTTTCGACCGATGGGGCGAGCAGGACGGATATATCTATCTCGTGCGCCTTGATAACAATGTCGTGCTCATGGATAAATCCCGCCTGACTCCCGATGAACTTAAAGAGCTTGAAAGATTGCTCGAAAATGTGAAAAAATGAGTCTGATTGAAAAACTTCCCGACCTCAAGGCAGTCAAGGGCGGCTTTGGCGAACGGCTCGCCGCCTATTACAGCAAGACGGTGTTCTCAGATGCATATGTTCTGCATGATGTGCTTATCGACGGAAAAGACGAGCATAAATCCCAGATAGACCTGATAATAATTGCCGCAAGCGGAATTTATGTCGTAGAAGTAAAGACTTTCAGCGACGCTAAAATATACGGCGATGGGCGAAAGAGGGATTGGCAGTATTACCTCGGCGGGCACAGGTATGATTTCTACAATCCGATTATGCAGAACAAAAAGCATGTAGAATATCTCAAAAAGATGCTCTCTGATTTTGCTAAAGTCGAGTTCTACTCTGTTGTGCTGATGCTGTGTGATGACTGCAAGGTGTCTAATGTGAACAGATCTGACAAAGTCGATACGGTCGTCTGCACAAGCTTACCCGCCATGAACAGGGCGATGAAGATGTTTTTGGAAGCGAACGAAACTAAGCTTAGCCCGGCGGATACGAGAAAAATATATGATTATATCAAGGAAAATCAGGAACAGGGGAAAGAAGCCCGAAGAGCGCACGAGAGGATGTGAAGGCGTATCGGCAGAAGGTGCAGACCGAAAGGGAGAACCGCGTCTGCCCGTACTGCAAGAAACCGCTCGTGCTGAGGCATGGGCAATACGGCGATTTTTATGGGTGCTCGGGTTATCCCAAGTGCAGATATACTGAAAAATAAAGTAAAAGCGGAGACTGCTTCAGCCTCCGCTTTTTGTTATTCTTTTGCCGCTTTTCTTTCCTCTTCCTCGTATGTTGTGACGATCGCCTGGGATATCGCCACCATGGTGCGCCTGACTCTGCGCGCCATCTCCTCCGGCGGCTCCGGGTCGGAGCTGTTGAGCCAGCGGATGAGAGTCGAGACCGTGCCGTCGGCGAGGAATGTCACGAGAAATTCCGTGTCCTCTTCGCTGTCAAAAAGATTGCCGACAAGCTCCTTGAGCACCGGGTGAATCTGCATGCGGAAATAGTCCCTGAACGAGTTCTGTCCGGTTATCTGAAGCGCACTGCGGTAGAACTCGCGGTCGGAATAAAAATATTCGCATATCTCTTCAAAATTCGCAATATGATCCGGTCGGTTGCGAATCTCGCTGAACTCCGTGTCGAATATCCAGTTGACAAGATCATATTTGTCGCAGAATGATAATAAAAGCTCTTGCGGTTCATCCCGCATTTTTCGCATATGTCTCCGACGCTTATCTTCGTCAGGGGCTGGGTCTTCATCAGTTCCTTGAGTGACGAAGCGAGCGCCCTTTTCGTTATGAGCGAATCCGGCATATTCCCTCTTTCCTCCCTTTATTTTCCCTTTATGTTATATTATATCACAAAATCCGCTGTGCTTCAACCCCTGCGATTTTGGCGCCGCCGATTACTTCATTGCCGATATAAAACGCCGCAAACTGCCCGGGAGTGACCGACCTCTGCGGCTCGGAAAATGTGACGCGTGCCGTATTTCTTGAGTCGAATTCAACATGCGCGGGCGCCGCGGGGGCTCTGAATCTTATCTTGACATCGCAGTCGAAGCTGCCGCTCATTTGCGCGCTTATCGCGTTTATGCCCTCGACCGTAAATTCCTTTGCATACTGCGCGCCGTTCTCGCCGAGGATAACCGCGTTTTGCTCCGGCACGATGCGCGTGACGAACATCGGGCGGCCGAACGCGCCGAGCCCCTTGCGCTGACCGACGGTGTAGTTCATTATACTTGTGCCTGCCGATGACATTGCCCTGAGTGTCGAGAAAATCGCCCTCGCCCATGTCTTTGAATCCGTGCGAGCGGATGAATGATGAATAGTCGTTGTCGGGGATGAAGCAGACTCCTGGCTGTCCTTTTTCTGCGCGACCGGCAGAGAAAATTTCTCCGCAAGGGCGCGGATAGCGCTCTTCTCCATCCCGTCTATCGGGAACATCGCGTGGGCGAGCTGAAATTCAGAGAGCATGCAGAGAAAATAGCTCTGATCTTTCGCGCTGTCCGAGCGCAGGAGCTTTGTGTGTTCGCCGCTTTTGTCGAGCGAGGCATAGTGTCCCGTCGCGACATAATCGCCGCCGTTTTCGAGGGCGAACTTGAGCATCGCGCCGAACTTTATCTCTCTGTTGCAGACGACACAGGGTTCGGAGTCGCTCCGCGCAGATATTCGGCGGCAAAATATTCCATGACCTTTTCTTTGAACTCGCCGCGCAAATCAAGCACGCAGTGTTCTATTTTAAGAGCCTTCGCCACATTTTTCGCGTCCTCAATGTCGCCGTCCGCGCCGTCGCCGGGCTTTAATCGTAGGGTCACGCCCACGGTGTCGTATCCGCGCTCTTTGAGCAGAGCCGCGGCAACGGAGCTGTCGACCCCGCCGCTCATGCCTATAAATACGCGCTCCAAGCTTTCGCCCCCCTTTCGATTCTTTGTTGATTATACCATATCCCGCCCGACTATGCAAAGCAACTTAATTTTTACATCCCGAAATCATTTCGTTTTCTGCGGGATATTTTTATATATTTTTTGTTATGATGCTTTTTACGTGTTATTTTTCGGTTAGTGCATGATTACCGGAAAATAAAATCTCGAAATCCGCTTGCAGAAAGCGGCAAAAAAGAGTATAATAAAAGATATATTGAGGGATTATGCGCTTTAGATACACGCACAGACCCGTGCGCCGCAATCGTATATACACGGTTCACTTTCGTTGACAATGCGGCTTTGGTCATTGCCGGGTCTTATTTCCAAGGGAGGATTTATTTTGTCAGTTGATCTACACTGTCACACGAAGTTATCAAACAGTTCCATGGGTATTGATGACCTTATTATGCTCGCAAAAAACGCGGCGTCGATACCATTTCTATCACAGACCATGATTGCCAGGCGGGTTCCGTCCGCGGCAGGATCATCGCCGCAAGACGCGGAGTGACCGTTGTCCCCGGCGTAGAACTGTCCGCATCGGATGCCGAAACCGGCCGTCAGGTACATATTCTCGGTTACTTCTGCGACAGTCCGGACAGGCTCGAGGAGCTCTGCCACAAGAACAACGCCGCGCGCAAAAAAGCGGGGCAGTATATGATTCTCAAGGCGGCTCAGCGTTATCCTATCTCCGCCGAGCTTGTCATGAAATGCGCCGCCGGCTCGACCGGAATCTTCGAGGAACATATTATGCACGCACTCGTCGAATGCGGCATAACTCAGGATTTTCACGGCGATATATATAACGAACTTTTCAGCCCCGACAGCCCGAAAAATATTATAGTCGAGCCGAAGTTCGTCGGCGTAAAAGAAGTTATCGACGCCATTCACGGCGCGGGAGGCATAGCTGTCCTCGCCCACCCGTATAAATATAACAGCGTGCCCGGGCTTGACCGATATGTAGAATACGGCATCGACGGCATCGAGGTCTGGTGCCCGTCAAGCAACGAAGAGCAGCAGAACGATATGCTCGACTACGCAAGGACTCACAAGCTCCTCGCAATAGGCGGCTCGGACTTCAGCGGAATGTATAACAAAGGCACCGTCAGCGTCGGCGATTTTGCTACGCCCGCCGCCGATTTCAAGGCGCTCAGCGACTACAAGACGATGCTCAAAAAGCGCGCCAAATAAGTTAGGAGGGATCGCAATGCGTCCCGAAGAGGATAAGGATATCAAAGTATTCCATCCGTCAAACGAAAAGAAAGAACAGGCTGAGGAATCAACCGACCTCAGCCAGGATATACTGCACGCCGTACAGGAGCTTGACGCCCAGCGCTCAAACGGCAATCTCCGCCGCGCACGCAAGCTCGGCAGGAGTCTCGCGCAGTTCACGCCCGAAAACGCGGCGAAGCTCGGCGGAATAGACATAAAGGCAAAAGGCGGAGTCGACCCGCAGGAGCTGCCGTCAAATGTGCTCTATCAGGCGCGCGTGCTCATGCTGTTCACTGCGCAGCTGACTCTCCACCGTCTGCTGCCGCCGGTCATCTCGAACGAGGCGGTAAACGCCATGTACGACGACCTGAGCGAAGGTTTCTATGACAATGTCATGGAGGGCGCTTCGTTTTCGATATATTATCTCGCCGTCAGAAAGGCGTTCAATATCAGCGCAAATATCGGAAAGGGCTTCGCGATGCTCTGCGGAGACGAGGATTCTGACGAATACGCAAAAATCGGAACGCTGGTCTACAATCTGTCGGACGAATATGTCACCCGACGTGTCAACGAAGCGGGATTTAAAAAATTGAGCTAAAACAAAAGCCGAACGGATTTTTCTCCGCTCGGCTTTATTTTATTATATCATTTCGGCTTCTTTCCCGAGATATTTGCAGTATTCCTGCGCCGTCATGAGCTTAGCCCCTCGCTCGGCGTCACCGAACTCGGCGAGCCATGAGCCGTATGGGTCGCTGTTTATACTCTGCGGGTCGTCGAGCAAGTCGTCGTTTATTCTCAGCACAGTCCCGCTTATCGGCGCGGAGATATCCCAAACGCCCTTGAACGCCTCGGCGTCGCCGATAACCTCGCCGGACTGATAGTATTCGCCCTCGTCGCAGAGGTTGAGAAAAGATATCTTCCCGCGCTTTTGCGGCACGAAGTCGGATATCCCGACCCTCGCCGTGCCGTTGGGCATGAAATCGACCCACTCATGCGAGGCGGTGTAAAGTAACCCGCGCTTTACTTTCATATGCCGAAATATTCCTTCGCGTTGTTGAACGAGATGTCGCAGACTATCTTCTTGAGCGTATCCATATCAGCGGGATAGAGTCCGCGCTCGACCATGCTGCCGATGAGATCGCAGAGTATGCGGCGGAAATATTCGTGGCGCGGATAGGACAGGAACGAGCGCGAATCCGTCACCATGCCGACGAATTTAGAAAGCACGCCGGTATTCGCGAGCGCTTTCATCTGCTCGCGCATGCCGTCAATATTGTCGTTGAACCACCACGCCGAGCCGAACTGAATCTTCGATGCCGCCTGCGAATTCTGGAAGTTGCCGAGCATCGCGCCGAGAACATAATTGTCCTTGGGGTTGAGCGTGAAGAGTATGGTCTTTGGCAGAAGATCTTCAACATCGAGGGAGTCGAGCAGGCGCGACAGATTGTCCGCAACCTCGTGGTCGGCTATCGAGTCGAAGCCGCTGTCCGGGCCGAGGGATTTGAACATACGCGAATTGTTGTTGCGCGTTGCGCCGATGTGTATCTCCATGCCCCAGCCGCGGCGCGCGTATTCTTTTGCAAAGAAGCGCATAAGCTCGGTCTTGTATTCGTCAACTTCACATTCGCTCAGCTCCTCGCCGCCGAGAGCCTTTTTGAACACTCTGTCGAGCTCCGCCGCGTCTGCGCGCTTATAGGGCACGCGGGTGAATGCGTGGTCGCTCGCGCGGCAGCCCATCTTTTCAAACAGGTCGATTCGGCTCAGGAGCACTTCTTCGAGCTTTTCGTAGCTGTCGACTTTTTCGCCCGAAGCTTTTTCAAGAGCCTTCACCCAGTCGCGGTAGCCGGGCAGCTCGATGCCGAGCGCTTGTCGGGTCTAAACGCCGGGATAACGCGGCATTTGAAGCTCTTGTCCTCGGCGATGAGCTTGTGATATTCGAGACTGTCCGCCGCGTCATCAGTAGTGCAGAGGCACACGACATTCGAGCCCTCAATAAGCTCGCGCGGGGTGAATCCGCCAGCCGCTATCTTCGCGTTCGCGCGGTTCCAGATATCCTCCGCCGTCTTTTCGCTCAGCGGCTCATATATGTCAAAATATCTCTGAAGCTCGAGGTGAGTCCAGTGATAGAGCGGGTTGCCGAGAAGATACGGCATTATCTTCGCCCACGCCATGAATTTTTCACGCGGGGAGCGTCGCCCGTGATGTATTTTTCCTCAACGCCGCAGGAGCGCATCGCGCGCCACTTGTAGTGATCGCCCGCGAGCCAGAGCCATGCTATATCCTCGGGCGCGCGGTTCTCGTATATTTCCTTGGGCGACAGGTGACAGTGCCAGTCGAATATCGGCATCTCGTTAGCCGCGGCGAAAAGCTCGCACGCTGTGTCGCTCTCAAGCAGAAAATCCTTGTCCATAAAAGCTTTCATTCGTATCTCCTCCTGATTTCTCGTTGATATTATTATAACCTCCGCCGCCGATATAAGCAATAGTGTGCGTTGACAAAAAGATTAAATTTCTGTAATATAAGAGCGGATAAATTTGTTTTCAAGAGGTGCTCACTTTGAGAAAATTCAAGATAATAAACCCCTATGCCGGCGTTGACTGGGACAGCTGGCATCATTACAAAACCAATCTGCACACGCACTCGACCGCGAGCGACGCGCAGGTCGATTTTTCGGACATGATAAAGGCATATTACGACGCGGACTTTGACATTCTCGCCATGACGGATCACGGAGTCGTGAACCACGGCTGGAATCAAAAGCCCCGGCGCATCCCCGTGCTCTCCGTCAGCTCCATTATAAAAAAGCCGACATGGCTCAGCAATGAGGAGTACGGCGCGATACTCGACGGCACATACAAAAACCGCGGGCGCGGCATGACCGATTTAAGATACGGAATCGAGATAAACACCGCCGTGTTCACAAAAGCCCATGTCAACGGCTTTTTCACCGAATACGGTCAGGGGCTCGTCGGGCACGAAAACGACTTTGAAGGTCCGGTCAAGGGCGTCGCCGAGAGCGGCGGACTCTCCGTCATAAACCACCCCGGCGACTGGCTCGAATCCTATGTTGATGTGAATCACGCGCACGAAAAAAAGAATGTCGAGCTGTTCGCCGATATATTAAAAAGATATCCGTCGTGCCTCGGCATCGAGGCGTTCAACCGCATCGACACCGTGACCTGCGCCGACCGCATACTCTGGGACGAACTGCTTTCGGCGCTCATACCGAGCGGCAGAAATGTCTGGGGCTTCGCGAACAGCGACGCCCATGTGCTCTCCGATATCGACACGAGCTTCATGGATTTTGTTCTGCCGGACAGGACGGAGCAGACCGTCCGCCGCGGCATGGAGAACGGCACATTTTTCTCTGTCGGCAGGCGCGCGGTATATGAGCTCGGTAAAGATTTTGTCGGCGAGGGCGAATATCCGACCGTCACGCGCATAACCGTGAATGAAGATGAGCAGAGCATAAACATCGAGGGCAAAAATTATAACCGCGTGCAGTGGATATCAAACGGCAAAATAATTGCTGAGGGCGAAAAAATCGATCTCATCGCCGCGTCGCAGAACATCGGCTGCTATGTCCGCGCTCAGCTGCTCGGCAAAGGCGGCATATGTTTAACTCAGGCGTTCGTGCTCGATGACGGCAATATGCATGAAGTGACCCTGCGCAATATCACGCCGCAGCAGCGCAAGTTAGAGCGCGCCGAAGATAAATTCAAGAGCACCAGATTCTATGTTCTCGGTCAGGAGATATCCCGCGAAATAGCATACAGAAAACGCCGCAGGCAGGAGAAAAAGAAATGAAAAAATCATCGAAAAAGGGTCTTAAAATCGCCGTGATAACCGTCGGATGCATAGCGCTGGCGGTTGCCGCCGGGTTCGGCACATACAGAATAAAGAACCGCATCGACTCGAAAAAATATAATCTTATCACGCTCGACACCTCGTCGCTTCCCGCGCCGCAGGAGCCGGTGCGCGACGATTTTGTTCAGCTCAAAAATGTCAGGATGCACTATGTCGTTTACGGCAGCGGCGAGCAGCCCCTTGTCTTAATCCACGGAAACGGCGGCAGCGCGAAGTCGCTCGCCGAGGCGGCAAGCTATCTCGCCAACGACTACACAGTCTATGTGATTGAGAGCCGCTGCCACGGACAGAGCAGCGACCCGGGCACGATAGACTACGAATCCATGGCGGACGACACCGCGCAGTTCATCGCCGCGATGAAGCTCAGGAAGCCGTATATCATGGGACACAGCGACGGCGGCATAATTGCGCTGACGCTCGCCGCGAGATACCCGGATATCCCCGGTGCGATAATATCCTGCGGCGCGAATACGAGCCCCAAGACGATGAAGCCGTATTTTATCATCGGCGTGAAATTCAACAATATGTTCCACCACGATAAGCTCAATGACATGATGCTCACCTTGCCGGATATCACAGCCGAAATGCTCGGCGAGATAACCGCGCCGACCTATATCGTTGCGGGCGAGCATGATATCATGTGGCTCTCCGATACGGCGTATATATACAGAAAAATTCCCAACAGCCGCATCGCGATAATCAAGGACGCGGGGCACTCGACATATATGTCGCACGACGGCAAGCAGGCTTATATTCTCGCCAAAGGATTTTTTGACACACTCTGATATATAAATTTAACAGCCGCCGATTCGGTTTTTCACGCTGAATACGGCGGCTGTTTTTGTTTTGCGGCTGTCCGTTTTCATCCTTTTGGCATATTATACTATGGGGTCGTTCCCCACGAAATCCAAAACAAGCGCGGATATGCCGAAGGTGACAGATTTCTGTCCGCAGGGGAGCCGCGGCTGTGCGTCCGCGCATAAGAATAGAGGCTCCCCAAGGCGGGGAGCCTCATCGGAAATTTATCTTATAAAATGCGTCCATGCGTGTTCTTCCGTCTCCGGGAGCCCGAATTTTTCTTTCCCCAGAGCGATACTCTTCATAAGGAAAGTCATGTTCCGCGCGAGGGTGCGCATGGTCTGCTTTCCCTCCTCGTCCATGTCGGCTTCGCCCTTTTCGCGCCCGTGTATCGAGTTCCAATACTGGCTCGAAGCTATCGGCATATTGGATATAGTGAAATACTTATTCAGCTCGTCAAATGTTGCGGAACATCCGCCGCGCCTTGCGCACACCACGCTTGCGCCGACCTTCATGGTCTTGTCAAAAGGCGTGCTGTAAAAAAGCCTGTCGAGGACGGCTATCAGCGTCGCGTTGGCGGAGGCATAATAGACGGGGCTTGCCACAACAAGGCCGTCCGCCTCGCGGAATTTCGGCGCAAGCTCATTGACTATATCGTCAAAGACGCATTTCCCAAGCTCGCCGCACCGTCTGCAGGCGATGCAGCCCCTGACATCCATATTGCCGACCTGCACCGTCTCGGTATCAACGCCCTGCGCCTCAAAAATCTTTTCCATTTCTTTGATAGCGAGCGAAGTGTTGCCGTTTATCCTCGGGCTGCCGTTGATAATGAGCACTTTCATTTTTCATACCTCTTTCTCATATATATTAAAAATTTTACTGATTTTCTGCTTTGATTATACCACATCCCGCCGCATTTTCAACGCGAAAAATCCCCCTGCCAATCGGCAGAGGGCAAATCGAACAAATCATTTCTTTCGCGTCATAAGAGCTCCGACGAGCGAACCGACAAAAGCTATCGGCGCAAATCGGACAAACAGCCACTCGAACACATGATAAACAGTGCCGAAAACCGCAGTTTCCGGGTCGCCGAAATTCCAGCCGAGATACGGGCTGCCGAGCGATATCAGCACCGCCGAGATAATTATTATAGCCGCGCAGAGTGCAATAAACAGCCAGTGAAGCGCCGCTCTTCTCGCGATTTTTCTTCGCGCGAGCTGCAGGTTTATCACCTCGAGCTTTTCGCATATCGCTTTCAGCTCGTCCGCTTCCTGCTTTACGACATTCTCGCCGAGCAGTGTGCTCACGGGAGTTCGAGCGCGTCCGAAAGAGATATAAGCATATCCGAATCGGGAACGGACAACCCCTGCTCCCATTTGGACACGGTCTGCCGCACAACATTCAGCTTGACCGCGAGCTCCTCCTGCGAGAGTCCTTTTGTTTTTCTTTTGCAGGCGTTCTTTTTCAAATAAAAAGAAAATGCCGAAACGCGGGAAGCATGTATCATTTAATTATAGTGCGTAGCGAAGGTAGGAAATGGATTTTACAATTCTATTTCGTGCCGTTGTCGCGGCATCGGTGCGTCGAGGTCGCCGCACCCTACAACGCCTGGGAGCGTGTGCCAAGTATTTTTGCAAGTTTCGTCGGCAGATGATATCTGCCCCTACCGCACACTTCTTCTTTTTTCACTTTTACTTATTACTTTGAACGAAGCGGAATAACCCCTCAGTCTCGGCTCACGCCGAGCCATCTCCCCTACAGGGGAGCCTGATAGATTTCACGACAAATCCCAAATTTGCACCGCCCCACAACTCACAACTTAAAAACAACGGCGCGACCGAAAAGTCACACCGTTTATAAATTCAATAATAGCCGCAAAGCGGGTGCTTCCCGTCCGTTTATTCGCCGTTATTCGTCCCAGTCAAATTTTGTCAGTTTGCCTTTTGTCAGCAGCTCGGGATATCCCCATTGGCGCAAAACTTCGTATACGCCGACGGCGACGGAGTTCGAGAGATTCAGGCTGCGGGCGTCCGAATTGTTTATCATCGGTATTCTCACGCAGCTGTCCGGGTTGTCGTGCAGAAGCTCCTCGGGCAGTCCTTTTGTCTCCTTGCCGAAGACTATGTAGGCGTTGTCGGGATAAACTACATCCGAATGAATGTGCTCCGCCTTGGTTGAAAAATAGAAAAATTTTCCGCCTGCGTTCTTCTCGAAGAAGTCCGAGAGGTTTTCATAATATGTTATGTCGAGCAGATGCCAGTAGTCGAGTCCGGCTCTTTTGAGCTTGCGGTCGTCAATGGTGAAGCCCATGGGCTTGACTATGTGTAGGCGCGAGCCGGTCGCGGCGCAGGTGCGCGCGATGTTGCCGGTGTTCTGCGGTATTTCGGGTTCAACGAGAACTATGTTCAGCTGCATTTTTGTCCTCCTGTTTCGTGCGTTTTGACAAAACAAATTTTGTCTTGAATCCCGGCGCGCTCCCTGCTCAAAATATAAAGGGAACGCTCGAAGCGTTCTGAAAAATAAAAAGGGGTGTGTTCTTTTATGAAGATGGCTCAGTCCGGATCGACCGCCAAAAATGTCATGGTCGCCCTTGCAGTCGGCGGCGCGGCGGCCGCAGTGTCGGGTGCGATGATGATGGGCTCGAACAATTCGCTCAAAAAGGCGAAGAAGAATGTCAAGAAGAGCGCCGCAAAGGCTATGAAGACCGTCAGCGGCATAATGGACGATGTGTCCTCGATGAAAAACTTCAAGATCTGACTTTTTAATGGGACTCGGTCGCCGCGCGGTTATTTTGCGGCGTTGTAGAGTCCCATTGCCTTTTCGATCTCTCCGTTTACGAGCAGGGGAATCGCGTCGCACGCCTTGAGGCAGGCGGAGCGCAGATTTTCGAGGTCGTCGCCCTTCATTACCGAGAGCACCCAGTCGGCGAGCGGCTGCTCGGGGTGGAGCTTCGCGCCGATGCCGAGCTTGATGCGCGGGAACTGATTGCTCTGAAGCTGATATATTATGCTCTTTATTCCGTTGTGACCGCCGTCCGTGCCTTTGCGGCGTATTCTGAGCCTGCCGCAGGGGAGAGAGATGTCGTCAAAAATTACGATTATCTTTTCGGGCGGAATCTTGTAGAACGAGGCTATGTCGCGCACCGCCTCGCCGGAGTTGTTCATGAAAGTCTGAGGCTTTGCAAGAATGCAGCGCTTGCCGCCGATTTCCGCGTCTCCGATGAGTGCGTTGAACTTCAAGCGGTTTATTTTTATATCGTTCTCCTGCGCGAAGAGATCGAGCAGAGGAAGCCAGCATTGTGGCGGGTGAATTCATATTCCTTGCCCGGGTTGCCGAGTCCGACTATCAAAAATTCGGGCGCGCCGACAGCGCGGGGAGTGCGTCTGAAAAAATTCATATCTTTTTCCCTTACATTTTATACGGACGCCCGGAAACCCGAGCGCCCGTATGTTATTTTGACTTTATCAGAACTTTATGTCGATCGCAAATTTCTCGGCGTTTGCCATGTCAAATTTTACGAACGACTGGTTCGCGGCGGACTTGTTCTCCGCAAACACGATGCTCGGGTTGAGCTTCTTGAGAGCCGATTTGACAGCGTCAGGGCTGTTGTAGCCCTTGGCGAGGACATTGAATGTGAATGTCCCGGTTTCGCCGGGAGCGATGGTCACATAGTCGGCCTCGTTGGTGCGCGAGCAGACCCAGATGTTGTCTGTTCCGTTCGCTTCGCTCTTCGCGTTGGAGATGACTATCGCATTGTCGCTGCGGTTCTTTATTGAGACTGTCTGGGCGTAAACGTTCCAGCCCTCGCAGTTGTTCTCATAGAACTTTGCAACATCGTCGGCGCTCATGCCGTAGAGCGATTTGAGTGTGATCTTGTAGACCTGGGGGATAGTCTTGTATGCGGTCATTGCGGTGTCGTCAACAGCTATCTCCTGTGCAGATGCCGTTCTCTTGTTGCCGACAGGGATGACTCCTCCGAGGACGAGTCCGCCGACAACTATCGCCGCGGCCGCGATGACGGCAATAATGATTATCGCCGCTTTCTTGCCTTTCTTCATGGCAATTTCACCGTCTTTCTTTTAAACTTTATGCTTATAGGGCTGCTTTATCTTTACCCAGCCTTTTTGACCGTCTGTCTGGAGCGGGCGACTGCGAGCGAGTTGTCGGGGACATTCTCGGTCACGGTCGAGCCTGCCGCCGTGTATGCGTTTTCGCCGACCTCAACGGGAGCCACGAGGCAGGTGTGGCATCCGATAAATGCGCCGTCCTTGATTGTGGTGCGGCTCTTCTTGTTGCCGGAGTAATTTGCCGTCGCGCAGCCGCAGCCGATGTTGATTCCCGTGCCGAGATCGGAGTCGCCGATATATGAAAGGTGGGATATCTTTGTATCTGCGCCTATCGTGCTGTTCTTGACTTCAACGAAGTTGCCGACATGGACGGAACTGCCGATAACGCTGCCGGGACGGATGCGGACGAACGGACCGATGTCCGCGCCGTAGAGTATCTTCGATGAGTAGCAGACCGAGCGGACGAACGAAACGCCGTCTTCTATCGTGCTGTTTTCAACGAGCGAGTCGGGACCTATCGTGCAGTCCTCGCCGATAACGCTGTCGCCTTTTATCACAGAACCGGTGAGAATCACGGTGTCCCTGCCGATTTTTGCGCCGGGGCAGATAATAACGCCGTCGGTGCAGGGGATCGACACGCCCGCACGCATATGCTTCTCAAGCTCGCGGTGGCGGGCAAGCTCGTTGAGCGCATTGAGCTGAACCCTGTCGTTCGCGCCGAGGATTATATCTTCGCTCTGTGCCGTGAACGAACCTGCGCGCAGACCGTAGGATTTTATCTCTTCAAGAGCGTCGGTCAGATAGAACTCTTTCTTCGTGTTCTCTCCGCTCGCGCGCTTTGCGTTGAGGCTGTTGAGCGCGCGCATCAGAGCTTTGCCGTCAAACCAGAACGCGCCGGAGTTGACTTCTCTTACAGCCGCCTCTTCGGCGTTCGCGTCGCGCTGTTCGACTATCTTTTCAACCGAACCGTCCGCGGAGCGGATTATCCTGCCATAGCCGGTCGGATCGTCTATCTCCGCAGAGATAACGGTGACGCTGTTGTCCTCTTTCTTGTGCAGGGCGAGTGCATCATATATTGTTTTTGCGTCGATGAACGGAGCGTCGCCGTTTAAAACGAGAACATCGCCGCCGTTGTTTTCAATAAAGTTTCCCGCCTGCAAAACGGCGTGACCCGTTCCGAGTCTCTCGCTCTGTAGCACGGTCTCGCAGCTGTCTGCAAGGTGCGCGTCGAGATATTCCGCGCCGAAGCCTTTAACAACGCATATGTCGTCTATGCCGCTTTCTTTTACGGCGCCTATGACCCAGTCGATCATCGGCGCGAAGAGAACCTCGGCGAGAGCTTCGGCTTTTTGCTCTTCATTCGCGTGCCTTCGCCGGCGGCGAGAATAACAGCACATTTCTTATCCATAAAGCTCATTGTCCTTTCGTTGTTGATATCCGTGCGGTATCTTAAAGTATATTATGACAGAAAAAGTGCAAAATTACAAGCCATTGTGCATATGACGGCGCGATTTTTCAAAGATTTTATAAAATGAGCGGGTCGGCTCTGCGGTTGAAAAAGCAGGTTATATCCGCCGGATTTTTAAATTTTCAGCGTGGGGAAACATATTTTGTGCCATATATATTTGTATAGTCAAATCTGTACAAAAGAAAAGTCGCAAAAATCGCTATTTTATTGTAAAAATATATGGTATTTTTCATGTCGGTCTGTTATAATAGCATGAGGCGAAGATGCAGCCTTTATTTTTCTGCGTCTTCTTCGCAGCTAAAAACACTATTTACGGAGGTATATCATGGCTCACAAGTACGTTTATTTGTTCTCCGAGGGCAACGCTCAGATGAGAGAGCTTCTCGGCGGTAAGGGCGCGAACCTTGCTGAAATGACAAACATCGGTCTTCCTGTTCCTCAGGGCTTCACCATCACCACCGAGGCCTGCACACAGTACTATGAGGACGGCCGCGAGATCAATCCCGAGATCATGGCAGAGATCAACGAGTACATCGTCAAGATGGAGGGCATCACCGGCAAGAAGTTCGGCGATAAGGAGAATCCGCTCCTCGTTTCCGTCCGTTCCGCGCCCGCGCTTCCATGCCCGGCATGATGGACACTATTCTTAACCTCGGTCTTAACGAGGAAGTTGTTGAGGCTATCGCAGAGAAGTCCGGCAATCCCCGTTGGGCTTGGGACTGCTACAGAAGATTCATTCAGATGTATTCCGACGTCGTTATGGAGTCGGTAAGAAGTATTTCGAGCAGCTCATCGACGCTATGAAGGCGAAGAAGGGCGTGACCCAGGACGTCGAGCTTACCGCTGACGATCTCAAGGAGCTTGCTTCTCAGTTCAAGGCTGAGTACAAGGCAAAGATCGGCACCGATTTCCCGAACGATCCCAAGGAGCAGCTCATGCGCTATCAAGGCTGTTTTCCGTTCGTGGGACAACCCCCGCGCAAACGTCTATCGCCGCGACAACGATATCCCCTATTCGTGGGGCACTGCCGTTAACGTCCAGTCCATGGCGTTCGGCAACATGGGCGATGACTGCGGCACCGGCGTTGCGTTCACCCGCGACCCCGCAACCGGCGCTAAGGGCCTGTTCGGTGAGTTCCTCACCAACGCACAGGGCGAGGACGTCGTCGCAGGTGTCCGTACTCCCATGAAGATCGCTGAGATGGAGCAGAAGTTCCCCGAGGCGTTCGCAGAGTTCAAGAAGGTCTGCAAGATTCTTGAAGACCATTACAGAGATATGCAGGACATGGAGTTCACCGTCGAGCACGGCAAGCTCTTCATGCTTCAGACCCGTAACGGTAAGAGAACCGCTCAGGCAGCTCTCAAGATCGCCTGCGATCTCGTTGACGAGGGTATGAGAACCGAGGAAGAGGCTGTTCTTATGATCGAGCCCAGAAACCTCGACACTCTCCTTCATCCCCAGTTTGACGCAAAGGCACTCAAGGCCGCTACCCCGATCGGTAAGGGTCTTGGCGCTTCTCCCGGCGCTGCATGCGGCAAGATCGTCTTCACCGCTGACGACGCTGAGGCTTGGAAGGCAAGAGGCGAGAAGGTTGTCCTTGTCCGCCTTGAGACTTCTCCCGAGGACATCACCGGCATGAAGCATCTCAGGGTATCCTGACTGTCCGCGGCGGTATGACCTCTCACGCAGCTGTTGTTGCCCGTGGTATGGGTACCTGCTGCGTCTCCGGCTGCTCCGAGATCATCATGGACGAGGAGAACAAGAAGTTCACCCTTGCAGGCAAGACCTTCCATGAGGGCGACTTCATCTCCATCGATGGCTCCACCGGTAACATCTATGACGGCATCATCCGACTGTCGACGCTTCCATCGCAGGCGAGTTCGGCAGAATCATGGGCTGGGCTGATAAGTACAGAACCCTTAAGGTTCGCACCAACGCAGATACTCCGCGCGACGCAGCCAAGGCTGTTGAGCTCGGCGCAGAGGGCATCGGCCTTTGCCGTACAGAGCATATGTTCTTCGAGGCTGACAGAATCGCTGCTTTCCGCGAGATGATCTGCTCCGATACTGTTGAAGAGAGAGAAGAAGCTCTTGATAAGATTCTTCCCTATCAGCAGGGCGACTTCGAGAAGCTCTATGAGACCCTCGAAGGCAAGCCGGTCACCATCCGCTTCCTTGATCCGCCTCTCCATGAGTTTGTTCCCACAGAGGAGGCTGACATCGAGGCTCTTGCAGCTGCAAAGCATAAGAGCGTTGAGGATATCAAGGCTATCATCGCTTCTCTCCATGAGTTCAACCCGATGATGGGTCACCGCGGCTGCCGTCTGTCTGTCACATATCCCGAAATCGCAAAGATGCAGACCGCTGCTGTTATCCGCGCTGCTATCAATGTTCAGAAGAAGCATCCCGATTGGAAGATCGTTCCCGAGATCATGATTCCCCTTGTCGGCGACGTCAAGGAGTTCAAGTTCGTCAAGAAGATCGTTGTCGAGGTTGCTGACGCTGAGATAAAGGCTGCCGGCATTGACCTTGAGTATGAGGTCGGCACCATGATCGAGATCCCGAGAGCGGCTCTCACCGCTGACGAGATCGCTGCTGAGGCTGATTTCTTCTGCTTCGGCACCAACGATCTGACTCAGATGACCTTCGGCTTCAGCCGTGACGATGCAGGCAAGTTCCTCAACGCTTACTATGACACCAAGATCTTTGAGAACGATCCGTTCGCAAAGCTTGATCAGAACGGCGTCGGCAAGCTCATGCAGATGACCATCGCTATGAGCAAGCCCGTCAACCCGAAGCTCCACTGCGGTATCTGCGGTGAGCACGGCGGCGACCCGACTTCCGTCGAGTTCTGCAACGACATCGGCCTTGATTATGTTTCCTGCTCGCCCTTCCGCGTGCCGATCGCACGCCTCAGCGCAGCTCAGGCAGCTATCAAGAAGCACAACGCGTAAATCTAAATCAAAAGCTCCGTCCGGTTCTCCGGGCGGAGTTTTTATATACGGCAAACTTGCGCGCCCGTCTGCGCAAAGTGTCAATTTTTGCGATTGTTATTGATAAGAGAATTATTTGCTGTTATACTTATAATCAAGGACAGAGATTAAAATAAGGACGGCGATAAATAAATGGCGCTTACGTTGGATGAGGTAAGAACAGGCAGACTTGTTCGACAGAGCGTACTCAACGGCAGCAAAAAGCGCATCTATGACGCCGAGTACGGATATGACATGAACAACAACGTGTCAAAGTTTACTTCATTTGCGGGCGGAGTGAGCATGACCGAAAAATTCGATTGCGGTAAGGACAATCTTGCATCGAAGTGCACTTATGTCAAGAAAATTATGCTGCTGTAAAAATTTAGATTGCAAAGCAGATGGCATTTGTTCTAATGTTCCTGTTCTGTCTGAATATCTTTCATCAGCATTTCATAATTTCAGTCGTCATTAAATTGAACGGAGGATGTTAAAATGGCAGATATTGCAGAAATTATGGATATGATCGATTGGCATATGCCATCCGAAATTCGAATCAAAGGAGTATCATTGGCAAGGGACACGGAAACAATCATTCCGTTTATACAACCGTTAACACCAGAGCATAATAAAAATGTATGGGAAGGTTGTGCCGTAATCATAGCAGAGAAAAGCGATGAAGATCTTAAGCCTTATTTAGTTGAATTGTTAGGATGGCTGCAGGACATGAATTGGCCGGGGGCTTTTTGCATCTTAAATAGGCTGCAAAGATACGCGGATAACAATTCTCTCCGTGATGCGATAAATATTTGCATTGAAAAAGCCCGAAAATGTAGGAATGAGGTTTGGGAAGGTAACTTGTGCTTGCTCCTGCATAAACATTAAAGTTAATTTTGAAGAGTAAAGAGATCATACTAGCGAGCATGGCCTTTGGTAAACAAAAGGCAGTTTGTTGAGACCGCCCTGAGTACTTAAGGCTTCAGGAGTATTCCTGACAAGTGCCGTGGTATCACAACGGCGATACTTGCAGGTACATAGCAAGTTGCTTGTAACAACAACGTGTCAAAGTTCACTTCATCGACAGGTGGAGTGAGCATGACCGAAAGGTTTGATTACACGATAAGCTTATCGAAGCCTGCGCGCAGAAGAAAATATAAAGTACAAAACGCCGTCCTTTGTGGCGGCGTTTTCTGCGCTTGAAACGGAGGGAAAAATATATTATAATCTAATTGAATCTATAACCGGGAGGTCTTTGATGAACATACTCGTAACGCTTGACGCCAATTATATCCGGCCGCTGTCCGTGATGCTCCATTCACTCGTTCGCGCGGACGACTGTCCGAAGTTCGATTTATACATAGCCCACTCGTCGCTGACCGACGAGAATATCGAAAGCATATTCCGCGGCATCGACCGCAGCCGCTTCAATGTCCATTCCATCCGCCTTTCCCACGAACTCAACGCCGACGCTCCGACGGAGGACAGGATAACCAAAGAGACATATTATCGACTCACCGCGCACGAATTTCTGCCCGCCGAGCTCGACAGAATACTTTATATCGACCCGGACACGCTGATTCTCAACTCCATATCCGATCTCTATAACATGGATCTTGACTGCTTTTGCTTCGCCGGGGCGAGCCATACTTTCGGCGTGGTCGAGGATATCAATCATATCCGCCTGGGTATGCCCGAAGGCTCGCGCTATATCAATGCGGGTATACTTATGATGAACCTCGATGAGCTCAGGCGCAGCTACACATCAAAGGAGCTCTTCGACTATATCGACAAGAACGCGGACAAGCTCTATCTCGGCGACCAGGATGTTATAAACGCGCTCTACTGCACCAAAACGCGCTATATCTCGCCGGAGATATATAACCTCGACGAAAAGACCGCGCTCCACAGCCTCAAGACCCACGAGTGGATTGAGAAGAACTGCTCGATAGTCCACTACAACGGCAAATACAAACCGTGGAAAGAGGGCTACATCGGCACGCTCGCATATCTCTGGCACAGGAGGAAGAGAGCCTGCTCGACGATGCACAGAGAGAGCTTTGAGAGCGAGTGCCGCTTTGCGCTTGTAAACTTTGCGGAATGTTGGTATAATTAGAATACTTTAAGGAATCAGGAGGATACACAATAATGGCATTTTGCACCAACTGCGGCTCAAAGATAGACGACGGGGCTCGTTTCTGCCCAGACTGCGGCTCACCCGTTGTGCCGGAGCGCCTAAGGCAGAGCCGTGGGAAGAGGAAAAGAAGGATTCGGAACAAAAATCAATGAGCTCAATAACACGCCCGACACAACGTCCGAGTTCGACCAAAACGACATTCAGTCGAACAAGGTTATGGCGGTACTCGCTTATTTGGGAATACTCGTGCTTGTTCCGCTCTTTGCCGCAAGGGAATCGAGATATGCGCGCTTCCACACGAATCAGGGACTTGTCCTGGCGATAGCCCAGTTCGCATGGACGTTCGTTAGCAGAATAATAGTCAGCGCTGTCGGAGCCGTCAACGAAACCGTTTCTCTTATTATCGGCGGCGTGTGCAGCTTGGTTAACATCGCGTTTGCGGTGCTTACGGTAATCGGAATCATCAATGCCGCCAAGGGCACTGCAAAGGAGCTGCCGATTATCGGAAATATAAAGATTCTCAAGTAAGGAGATATTTTTATGCAGACAATAGTTGCCGTGATGTCGGTTGTTGTCGAAAAAGAGGAGTCCGTCGAGCAGCTCAACGCTCTCTTGCATGAGTTCGGCGAGCATATAATCGGCAGAATGGGCATCCCTTACCGCGCAAAAGGCGTGAATCTCGTCTCCGTCGCCTCGATGCGCCGCTTGAGACTATCTCTTCGCTTGCCGAAAAGCTCGGAACCGTTCCGGGGCTCAGCGTGACTACCGCATATTCGAGCGTAGTCAGCGAGGAATAAACGAGAGCTACGCACGACATAGAAAGCAAAAAGGTCATGGTTTACGGATCATGATCTTTTTATTTACATTCGGCTTTTTTAAATATTCACTCCTGTTGAAAAATCCCGACGAAGTAATATAATTTTAAAAGACTCAACTGCGGAGGCGCTATATGAAACTTCTTATCGTTCGTCACGGAGACCCGGATTATTCGATAGACTCGCTGACCCCGAAGGGCTGGCACGAGGCAGAACTGCTCAAAAACAGGCTGACGAAGCTCGACGTTGCGGCGTTCTATTGCTCGCCGCTCGGCAGGGCGAAGGACACTTCAAAAGCGACGCTCAACGCGCTCGGCAGAACGGCGGAGATATTCGACTGGCTGCGCGAGTTCGACGGCTATGTAATAGACCCGGAGAGCGGGGAGCACACCTATCCCTGGGACAGAACGCCTGCGTTTCTGAGCGAAAACGACGACTATTACGACAAGGACAAGTGGATATCCACCCCGTTTTACAGCAGCGGAGACGTGCCGGAAAAATACAAAGCCGTCTGCGACGGCATAGACGAGCTGCTTGCGCGCCACGGCTATATCCACGACGGCAAGATATACAGAGTCGAGCGGGAGAACAGCGACACCGTGGTGCTCTTCTGCCATTTCGGCGTGGAGTGCGTTCTGCTCTCGCATATTTTAAAGATATCGCCCGTTGTGCTCTGGCATAATTTCGTTGCACTGCCGACCTCGGTGACGACGCTGATAACCGAGGAACGCGAGCAGGGGAAAGCTGTTTTCAGATGCAACGCATTCGGCGATATCTCGCACCTCTATGCAGGAGATGAACCTCGTCGTTCCAGGCGCGCTTCTGCGAGACCTATTCAAATTTTGACGAGAGACACTGAAAAATAAAAAATTACAGCACCGTTTCAAAAAGAGAAACGGTGCTGTTTTTGCGCTGTTGCGCGGCTACTTTTTATCGATAACCGCAATGTCCTTGATGCGCAGCTCGTTGCCTGTCACGAGATAGGTGTTGTCGCTGCCGCAGTGCGGGCATTTTTTGCGTATTCCGTGGTCTTGTAGGTCTTCTTGCAGTCTTTGCAGTAGGAGACGCCCTCGAGAATAATCATTTCAAGCTCGGTATCCTGCATATATTCCGTCTTTTTCTTCGCCCATTCGAAGCAGTCCGAAAAATACGACGAACTATCGACGACACTTCGCCGACCTCAAGCGTGAGGCGGGTCACCTTGCTGACATTGTTTTCCTTGGCGAGCTCCTCCACCTGATCTATGACATGGAGAACTATGCCTAATTCATGCATGAAATCAATCCTTGTTCTGCTGAGCCTGCTTATAGGCCTTGCGCTTTTTCGCCATCTCCTTCGCCTCGTCCGAGCCTAAGTGACCCAGAATCTTGAAGGCGCGCTTGACGGAATATTTCAGAAGTCCGCCGACCTTGTCCTCGGCAACGCACATCTTCGAGCATTCCGGATGGTCGCGCACGAGGTGGATAGCGTCAAATTCGCACTTCGTCGTGCAGAGGCCGCAGCCGATGCACTTGTTGTAGTCGACATACGATGCGCCGCATCCGAGGCAGCGCCCGGTCTCAATCTTGACCTGCTCTTCGGTCAGATTCAGATGCGCGTCCTTGAAGGACATCTTCGCGTCTATCGACTCGTCCATACCGGCCTCCTGACGGCCTGCCGTGTCATAGGACGGGAATTTGATATCGTCTTTGTTCAACGGAGTAAAGCTGCGGCGGTCGCGTCCGATGGTCATGGAAGCGTCCGGGCGGGCGTGGCGGTGCAGGCTCTCTGCTGCCTCATGACCGGCGGCAATAGCGTCGATAACAAAGCGCGGACCTGTGTAAACATCGCCGCCGACGAAGATATCGGGATCCTCGGTCTGATAGGTGAACTTGTCTGCGACTGGATAGTTGCCGTGCCAGAAAGTGACCTTCGTGCCCTCAAGCAGGTTGCCCCACTCGATAGCCTGACCGATAGCGAAGACAATCTTGTCTGCTTTGACCTCGATAGTCTCGTTCTCGTCATATACGGGCGAGAAACGCTTGGTCTCGGGGTCGATTGTGCGCAGGCACTTCTTGAGCACGATGCCGGTGACCTTGCCGCTCTCGTCGACGAGGACTTCCTTGGGACCCCAGGAGGGATTGACCTTGATATTCTCTTCTTCAGCTTCTGCGACTTCTTCGCGGCTCGCGGGCATCTCGTCGCGCGACTCGAGGCAGAACATGCTGACCTCGGAAGCGCCGAGACGATGAGCGTTTCTTGCGCAGTCGATAGCGACATTGCCGCCGCCGATGACAACTACGCTGCCGTCAAATGTATCCTCGCGGTGCTCGAAGCAGTGGCGCAGATACTCAACAGCGATATGTGTGCCGGGTGCGTCGTCGTTCTTGACTCCGGGGCGTCTGCCGCCCTGGCAGCCGATGGCGATATAGAACGCCTTGTAGCCCTGCTCCTTGAGCTGGGCTATTGTGATATCCTTGCCGACCTCAACGCCGCACTTGATTTCGGCGCCGAGCTCTTTGATGATATCGATCTCTGCGGCGATAACATCCTTTTCAAGCTTGTAGCTGGGGATGCCGTATGTGAGCATACCGCCGGGGATCGGGTTCTTTTCGAAAACGGTGGGCTTGTAACCCATCTGTGCGAGATAGTATGCTGCGCTCAGACCGGCAGGACCGCCGCCGATGATGGCAATCTTCTCGTCAAATTCGCCGTGAGTAGACTGGACGATTTTTTCGGGCACGAATCTGTCCTCGGCGTTGAGGTCGAGATCGGCGACGAACTTCTTGACCGCGTCTATCGAAACGGGAGCATCAATCTTGCCGCGGGTACACTCGGATTCGCATCTCTTGTTGCAGACGCGTCCGCAGACAGCCGGGAACGGGTTCTCGGTCTTTATCATCGCGAGAGCCTCGCGGTACTTGCCCTCGTGGGCGAGGCGCAGATAAGCCTGAACGGGCACGTGCGCGGGACATGCCGCCTTGCACGGAGCGGAGCCGCTGGCATATGTGTTGGACATACGCGCGGTGTCGCGGTAGTCCTCATCCATGCATAGGGTCCCCAGATGTTGTTGTCCGGCAGGGGGGCATGAGGATATTTGACCTCGGAGCCGTCCTTGCGGCAGAGCTTCTGACCCATCTTAACAGCGCCCGCCGGGCAGGTCTCAACGCACTTGCCGCAGGCTACGCACTTCTCCTTCTCGACCTTTGCAGTATAGGAGCTGCGCGAAAGATAGGGTGTATTGAACAGCAGAGAAGTACGCAGAGCGTTGCAGATTTTGACGTTGCAGTTGCAGATGTCGAAAATCTTGTTCTCGCCGTCGATGTTGGTTATCTGATGGACATAGCCGTTCTTCTCGGCAAGCTCGAGTATCTCGAGAGCGCGCTCTTTGGTTATGTAGTGAGCGCGTCCGGTCTCAACGGTGTAGTCCGCCATGTCGCCGAGCTGGATGCACCAATCGTCACAATCATCGGTGCAGCCGTCGCCGAGCACTGCGCGCGAAGCGCGGCAGGAGCAGATACCTGCGGAGATGTGACCCTCGTATTTCTTGAGCCAGTATGAGATATGCTCAAGGTCTATCGACTTGCTCTCGGCGTCAATAGCTTTCTCGACCGGGATGACATGCATTCCGATTCCGTCGCCTCCGGGCGGCACCATCTGAGTGATGCCCGCGAGGGGGATGAAAGTCATGCGCTCGAAGAACGAGGCAACTGCGGGGTTCTTTGCGATCCTGTCGACCGAGGAGTTGAACAGCTCGGCGGAGCCGGGGACATAGAACGGCAGTCTGTAGCGTCTGATGCGCGGGCGATCCTTGAGCTCGTGAGTGTGGTCGTAGTTGTCGCCGTAGTCATACTCAAGAATTCCTATGTAAGCCATCTCGTCGAGCATCTTCTGCAGATCGATAGCTTCGTAGTCGCGGTTCATCTCGAGCAGCTGCTCAAAGGTGTAGTGCTTGCGGAGCTTCATCTTGTTGGCGATATCGCACATCTCGGGAGTCAGGACTTCTCTGAGTCCCCAATACTCCGGGTCGTCGGATGTCACTCCGGAGATTTTATGTCCCATAGCATCGGTTATCTTTCTGCCGAGCTTGAGATAACGTTCGTCGGGGTTTTTGTCGCCCTGATATTTGCTGATTATTTTCTTATTCTGTTCCGGCATGATTTTACCTCTTCAATTAAAAGAATCTTCTTACAAGGTCGCGGCTGTATTCAACGGTCTCTTCCATGTCGCCGAATGCCATGACCTCGCCTGCATAGTAGGTGTTGTCCTTACCCTGCATGGCTTCGACCTTCTCATACCAGCCGTCGGCATAGTCCTTGCTGCCGACATGCGGGAAATAATACCAGTCGTCGATACGCTCGATCTTGTCGACCTTCAGGCCGCACTTCTCCATGTCCGCAAGGGTAGTCTCTTTTGCTTCCTCAAACGGAACATCCTCCATGCCCTCGTGGTTGCGCAGGGTGAATGTAACGAGCGGCTGATCGGTGACGCCGTCGGACCAGCGATGATAGAACACCATAAGATGTCCGCGGGTCTCGTTGGTCATGTTCTCGAAGAAATAGTAGGAGATGTCAGGCGCGTTGCCCTCTTCGGGACGGACAGCATGGTAAAATACTCCTTGTGGACTATCTTGGAGAACAGCTCTTTCTCTTCCGGGCGGGGATCGCCGTAGCCGAGGAACAGCTCGAGCGGGGTGCAGATGATGAGCTTGTCGAACTCTTCGGTCTTGCCGTTTACGGTGACATAGACCTTGTCGTTTTCACGCTTGATGTCAGTGACTTCGGAGTTGAGCAGAGCGGGATGCTTCAGGTGGCTGTTGACGCCTTCCCAGATGCTCTGGGTGCCGTTGTACCAAGTCCACAGTTTGCCGGTGGAAAGGAACTGCTTGACAGTGAAGGCATCAAGATACTTGAGAACATAAGCTGCCGGGATCTCGTCGAAGTAGCCGTAGCCGAAAGAAGTGAACGGACCCTTCCAGACAAGCTCTGCGTCCTCGCAGTGGTTGAGCTTGAGGAACTCGGAGAAGGGCATCGAAAGATCCTTCAGGTTCGGGTTCTCGCCCTCGATGTGAGCAAGCTTCATCTCGGGAGACGGGCAGGGACCCTCATAACGACCCTCGGACACGCCTCTGTGACCGTTGACATCGTAGCCCTTGTATTTCGTCTCGAGGAGCTTCGAGAGCTTTCTCATCTTCATGATCTTCTTGAGCAGTGCGAGGGGAGAAGACTTCTGGGGCGTGCCGTCGACATTCATAAATCTTCTGCCCATGGGCGGTCCATCGAGATGGGTCGTGCCGCCGAACTCTTCGCACTCGTGAACTGCGAAGTAAGTGTCGCAGCCCATGACCGCGCCCATTTCAATGGTGCGGTCTTCCCATTTGCCCTGTGCGTTCTTGACCTTCATCATGGGCGAGAATGCCTTACCGCCGACTTTGCCGGACTTCTCATAGATGACATAGTTGTCATAGCCCTTTTTCTCCAGGTACATAGCCATGCTCGTGCCTGCGGGGCCGCCGCCGATGATGCAGATGCGCTGATTCTTGTTTTCCATGGATAGATCTTCCTCTCCTTGATGGTTGGTGTAGCAATCTCTCTTCCTTAAAGCAGTGAGAAATTTGCTGCATCGGGTGTCTTTTTTAACATCAATGTCATTATATTACCTTGTTTTTTGCGAGTCAATAGCAAGAATGCACAAAAAAGTATTCTCTTATCGAATCGTGAACCGTCATTTTATAATTTTAATAATTGCTTCTTTTGAGTAATAATAATGAGCCCCAATAGTTGAAAAATATTTACTTCGGTGGTAATATATAGATGAAAACCGCAGAGGTGATAAATTTACAAATCAGAAAATAGCGTTGGAGATAACTAAGATATTGAAGCCCGATGTCGATCACTATACGCGCAATCACAACGACGGCGACAGGTTCGAGACAAGAAAGCGCGTCTATGCCGAGACTTATCTTTATTTTCTCAACAAATTCAACGAGAACGACAAAGCCGAAGGCAAAACAGAGGAAGAATAAAAAGCAGGGTGTTCATAAAACAGCTTCAATCCCGGCAGGAATGTCTGCCGGGACTTTTTCTGCGTATATCGAAGCCGCATGATGCGATAAACGGAGCGGAAGATTGGATTTGACTATAACTTAAGCTATAGCAAGGTAAAAGCAAGCGACTTATCTAATTCTTATAATCGGGCTTTTAGTAGCCGCTCAGCAGTGTTCGATAAGCCGATTGATAGGAGCGAGGGAACGGCTTGCGAAGCAAGACGCACGAGCGACTCTCAAAACATAGTCGCCTATCGCCCTTGGAGCGGGCGCTATGCTCCTTGTTTTCGCCAACATCGCCTCGCTTCATCCGCCACCGGCGGCGCTTCGGTGATGTTGCACACTCGTTCAAGCTCCGGCGCGTTTGCGCGCGAATGTGCCGAGCAACTGATTGAGAGCCGCGAGCTAAGTACTGCGGCGCGGCGTTGCGGGTGTCGAGCGGGAACGGCTCGTTTGCTTTTCTTTTGCAGGCGTTTCTTTTTCAAATAAAAAGAAAATGCCGAAACGCGGGGAGTATAATAGTTTGATTATGGTGGGACGCGAAGGCAAAGGGTAAATTATCATTAATTGAGGCTTTGTATCGGCTTCGCCGATAACGGACAGCCGCAAGGGCTGTCCCTACAAAGTGCTATATTTAAAAATCGTACAAAGTTGCGGGCGGATAATATCCGCCCCTACACGATTATGCTGATTTGTAATATTGCTACAGTCGCCTATCATCGGTATCTACATCAAAATCCAAATTTACAAAGCGACATCCATCTCACACTGTTCGCCGCAACGCAAAAAACCTACCCGAGTTCCCCCGGTAGGTTTTCGCTTTATAATTTTGTCAGTCTTTATTTTTATTAAAGGTGGGTCGATGCCTCGGTGACATCCTGCATCGTGACCTGCTCTTTTTCGTACTGGCTCTGATACTTCTCCTGATAGTAGTTCTCCGCCTTGCAGTCGAAAGTGCCGTCGGGCGAGACAGTGATTATCGTGCAGCCGCGCTGGGAACCGCGCTTGTTGATTCCCGAATAGGCGAGGTAGTCGATGCTGTATCCGTAAGTCATGCGGATGCCTTTATAATAAATCGAGAAGTTGTTGTCGTGGTCGTGACCGAAGAAGAGTCCCTTTGTCGAGCCGAGCTCCTGCATCGTCTCGAACAGATCGTCTTCGCCCATGCCGCAGTAGATTATCTTTTTGCCCTCACCGGCTTTGCCGTAGACATACTTGACATTTTCCGTGTCCTTGAAGCCGTTTGCCATGTATTCGTACCATGCGTCGCGCTGTTCGGTCAGCGGAATGTGGAAGAACGCGAGGGACTTGACATCCGAATTCTCGGGCAGACCCAGCTCCTTGAGGCGTTCGTTGTTCTGCTTGTTCATGAGATTTACGTTGTCTCTGTACCACTGAACCTGGTTCTCATGGATGTTGTCGTATTTCCACATCATGCCAAGGAAGTCGCCGTCGGTGTACGAGTGGCTGTCGAATATGTAGAGCGACTGGGTGAGGATGCCCTTGGAGTTCTTGACGTTTATGACCTGGTTGCCGTAGCCGTCAACATCGTCGGGACCTTTCTGGAACAGGCAGTATTTGAAGCCGGAGTTGCCGTAGAAGTCCGAAATCTGCTCGCGGGAGTAGTAGCTGTATACCTCGGTGTCATGGTTGCCGAAGGCGACCGTCCAGTAGACCCCGAGATGCTCCATGAGAGCGGCTATTTCTTTGGCGGGCAGCTTGTTGTTGAATGTCGCCGCCTTGAAGAAAACGGGGAACGCCATGTCGCCCGTTATAATAACAAGGTCGGGCTTCTCTGCCTGAATCATCGTGGCGACTGCGTTTATCGCCTGCGAGTCCTTCTTGAGCGAGAGCCAGCCGCCGCCGAGATGTATGTCGGTCAGCTGCATGATCTTGAGGTCGCGGTCGGTCGTGAATGTCCAGTAGCCGTTCTCGTCTTTTTCGGGCACGAGCTGATTCTCAATGACCACCGGGTCATAGCTCTCGGCGCGCTTGATGTTCGCCTTGTCGCCGATAATCGTTATCATAACGACGGTAATAACAAACAGCGCGAAAACGCCGAGGATAGAGCCTGTGATAATCAGCGCTCTCTTTTTCTTCTTCGGGTCTTTCTTCTTTTTCTCTTTCATTTTTGCTCCTTTCATGACTCTTCAGATTTTCAATATGTGCAGCGTCACGCCTTTTTCTTTGCAGGCGCTGACAAGTTTTTGCGTTATTTCAATTTCGTCCGTATTTTCCGGAAATGCCGGCTTTGCGAACGCTTCAATTTCCGTCCCCGTGCGGCGGTAGGTGATATAATCGACCGCAACGCCGAGGGAGTCAAATATTTCAGATATCTCTTCGCGTTTGCCGCTGCCGACGAAGTCGAGCATCACAGCACCCGATTTTTTCGCGAGCTTCACCGCCGAGGTTACCAGCACCGTGCTGATGACAAGCCCGAACACCGCGTCGACCGCAAACTCGACATACTGCGAGACGGTGAGACTCATGACCGTGGCGAGGGTTATGAAGCAGTCGAGAATGCTGTCCGCCGCCATGACTTTTATTATCGGCGAGCCGGTGATTCGGTAGACCCCGCGATAGGCGAAGAACATGATGAACTTCACCGCGACCGTGACTATCAGCATCACGAGATAGCGCGTCAGATAAGATATAGCGTCGGATAGAACAGCCGCTCGAGCGAATTATATGCGAAATACAGCCCCGTGAGAAGTATTATCACCGACATGACGAACGAAAAGAACTGCTCTGCTTTTTTGATTATCGCGCGCGTGCCCTCGCTCGATGAGCTGAGCAGTGCGGCGAAGCATATGAACGCCGCAAGCCCCGAGAGGCTGTCGAACATATTGTTCACGGCGTCCGAATATATGCTGATGCTGTTCGCGCACAGGCCGACATAGAGCTTGACCGAAAACAGCGCGACATTCAGCGCGAACGCTGCCGCGCAGGTTATAACTGTTATCTTGTCGTTTTTCTTCATAGCTTCACCCGAAAGCACGTTTTACAGCGCGAGCTTTACTACCGCTTTCTTCACTTTTCCGCCGCTGCGGATGCAGGGCTTGTGCGCGTCGCCGGGGAACAAAATAAGAAATTCGCCCGCCGAGAGAGTTACTCTCATGTGCTCGTCCCCGCTGTAAAATGCTATGTCGCCGCCCTTTGAATATTCCTCGCTCTCTTCCTTGAGCGAGCCGAGCGGCGCCCAGTCGATGCGTTCTTCGCCCTCGAGAACCGCCTGAAGGTCGGCGTATTTTTTATGCGCCTCAAAGCGCATATCGCCGTTAAACTCCTTTGGCTCATAGCTAGACACGTTTGCGAATATTTTTTCGCCGTCTATCTCGTGCCGTCCGTCGGCAATATTCTCTCCGGCGAGGAACTCCGCCGCCTTGTCGAGCCCCGGCAGGCAGGAGAAATAGAGCGGAAGATTCTCGAATTTGTCAATAATCATAGCGATGCCTCTTTTTGTATGTTGTTTTACAGCACGATACTAATTCTATTGTAAAATCTGTGTAAAATATACCGCACACCCATTTTACACGAGTGCGCGGCATCAGTCAACAAAAAACGGCTATTTGGAAAGATTTTCGAGCCTTTTTGCGACAAGCTCGAGCTCGTCTTTGCTGTTTATTTCGAGATCGCTCTCGATTATCTTGTTGCGCACTTCAACGGGCAGCGCGTCGAAGCATTCGCGTATCTCGCGGTTTTCAATAAAGAATTTTCCCATTTTTTAAAAGCCTCCTTCGATTCTATTTTTGCTCCGCCGCGCGCCGATATTCATTGAAACCGCGCCCGGCGTGTGGTATAATTCATCTGTCAGAAAACAGGAGGGTATTTTATGCAGAGAATAACCAGCTTTTCGGTCGATCATGACTATATAGTCCCGGGGATGTACATCTCGCGCATCGACGGCGATATCACAACATACGATCTGCGCACCCGCAAGCCGAACTGCGGCGACTATATGGACAACATCACGATGCACTCCATGGAGCATATGCTCGCGACGTTCCTGCGCAATTCGGACGCGGCGGAGGATGTCATATACTTCGGCCCCATGGGCTGCCGCACGGGCTTTTATCTGCTCATGCGCTCGCAGAACCATGAGTGCGCGCTCGAAAAAGTCAAAGAGGCGCTGAGAAAGACTATTGACGCGCCGGAGATGTTCGGCGCATCGCGCAAGGAGTGCGGCAACTATAAAGAGCTCAGCATCGAGGCGGCGCACAAAGAGGCGGCACGTTATCTCAAAGAGCTCGAGAGCCGCGAGCAGGATTTCAAATATCCCACGGAGTAAAAAGGAGACAGCCATGACCGGAATAATCGGAGCGATGAAAATCGAAATAGAGGCGCTCAACGCGCAGATGGAGAACAGGCAGACAAGGACAGTCAGCGGCATCGAATTCACGAGCGGCACGCTCTGCGGGCGCGAGTGGTGACCGCCGTGTGCGGAATAGGCAAAGTGTTCGCGGCGATGTGCGCCCAGACGATGATCCTGCTCTATTCACCGGATAGGATAATAAACACGGGCGTTGCCGGGAGCCTGAGCACGAAGCTCAATATCGGTGATATCGCGGTCAGCGACTTCGTTGTCGAGCACGACATGGACACGAGTCCGCTCGGCGACCCGGTCGGAATGATATCGGGCATAAATATAGTCGATATCCCCGCCGACGGCGAGCTTGCCGATAAAATCTGCGCCGCTGCCGAGGGCGTCGGCGGCATCAGATGCGTTAAGGGCAAAATTGCCTCGGGCGACTGCTTTGTCAACAGCGCGAAGAAGAAGAAATATATCTCCGAAACTTTCGGCGCGATAGCCTGCGAAATGGAGGCGCGGCGATAGGTCATGTGTGCTATGTGAACAAAGTTCCGTTCTGCGTTATCCGCGCGATATCCGACGCGGCGGACGGCTCATCGCACATGGATTATTCAAAATTCACCGCCCTTGCCGCGAAGAATTCGGCGGCGGTCATGACAGAACTGCTCAGGAGCGGAAAATAAACGATTTTTTCGATTTTTTTTGATTTAGGGCTTGACTCAACGCTCGATTTGTGATATATTATTCGAGCGTTGAGATGCTGGTGTAGCTCAGCTGGTAGAGCAGCTGATTTGTAATCAGCAGGTCGGGGGTTCGAATCCGTCCACCAGCTCCAGTTTTTTTCCAACCTCAACGAAAACCGAATATGGGAGAGTTCCAGAGCGGTCAAATGGGGCAGACTGTAAATCTGTTGTTTCGGCTTCGGTGGTTCGAATCCACCCTCTCCCACCAGAAAAGGCACTTGCGGTTGCAAGTGCCTTTTTCAGTGAAATTCGTTCCTCTGGAACGAGTGAAATATCTTCGATGTGAAATATTGCTTCGCAAATGTGAAATATGCCTGCGGCATATGAAGGAACGAATTTTATTTTACTTGATGCGCAGCATCAATTTTCACAATTTACGAAGTAAATTATTTCACCGCGAGCAAGGCGAGCGATTTCACTAAAGCTTATAGTGGCTTTATTCGGCACTGCGATTAATTGCAAGTGCCTTTTTCAGTGAAATTTGCCTTGCGGGCAAGTGAAATACGCTGCGGCGTATGAAATGCGATAACTCGCGTGAAATGTTGCTGCGCGAACGTGGGCAATTTTATTTTGCATTGCGACGTAAGGAGCGATATTCGACT